>Ga0233438_10002214_pt1 | contig 19866 bp, 16 predicted proteins | sample SI_123_September_FD_182720 | JGI IMG/M metagenome (GOLD analysis project Ga0233438, IMG submission 182720) | Seawater microbial communities from Saanich Inlet, British Columbia, Canada - SI_123_September2016_10_MG | ecosystem: Environmental > Aquatic > Marine > Inlet | place: Canada: British...
TAAGCATACGATGGAAGATAACTTCGATACCAATTCCTACCTCAATATGGAACTCCTTCGCTTCACTACGGCCGGTAGTGTTGACGATGGTAAATCAACTTTGATTGGGCGCCTACTTTACGATAGCAAAAGCATCTTTGAAGACCAGGTCACGCAGATTGAACAAGCATCCACAAAAAAGGGGCTTGATCATGTCGACCTAAGCTTGTTTACGGACGGTCTTAAAGACGAACGTGAGCAAGGAATTACTATAGATGTAGCTTACCGCTACTTCGCAACGCCCAAGCGTAAGTTCATCATTGCAGATACTCCAGGACACGTGCAGTACACACGTAACATGGTTACAGGTGCTTCAACCGCTAACCTTGCCCTCATCCTTGTGGATGCGCGTAAAGGAGTCATTGAACAAACCAAGCGCCACACCTTCATTGCGTCACTTTTACAAATCCCCCACGTCTTTGTTTGTATCAACAAGATGGATCTGGTAGACTACAGTCAAGAGGCCTATGACAAGGTAGTTAAGGAATACACCGACTTCGCTGCAAAACTGAACGTCCAGGATGTGAGATTCATCCCCATGTCTGCACTTCATGGCGACAACGTTGTTACCCGCAGTGAACAGATGAGTTGGTACGAAGGCGGAACCCTACTACACAACCTTGAAACGGTTCACATCTCTGCAGATTACAACCTGCGCGATTGCCGCTTCCCAGTACAAACCGTCATCCGTCCCCACAGCGATGAGTACCACGACTTCCGCGGTTATGCAGGCCGCGTCGCTGGAGGCATCTTTAAGAAAGGTGATAAAGTAATGGCACTCCCTTCAGGGTTAGAAAGTACCATCTCCGGAATTTACACCTTAACCGGAGAACTAGAAGAGGCCTTCCCTCCTATGTCTGTTACCATCACTTTAGAAGATGACATCGACATTAGTAGAGGTGATATGCTTGTGCGCAGCGAGAACCGCCCTGATGGACAACAAGACTTAGATGTGATGCTTTGCTGGTTGAATGCCACGCCACCGCGTCCCAGAGCAAAATATGTGCTGAAGCAAACCACGTCTGAAGCCCGCGGCATGATTACTGAGATTCAGTACAAGATGGACATCAATACGCTCCACAGGTTAGAAGAAGACAAGGACATCAAAATGAATGATATCGCCCGCGTGAGAATCCGTTCAACTAAGCCCATCTTTGCCGATGAATACAATCAAAACCGTGTTACTGGGTCATTGATTCTAGTGGATGAGGCAACTAACGAGACGGTAGCTGCGGGGATGATCCGATAATTACCTTTTTCTAAAAACTCCTACAAGTACAGCCTCTGTTACTGATTCTTACAGCACAGGAAAAGGAATTGACGTTATTGTACTGGAGATATAGTACCTCGCATCAAAAACTTCGCTTAGGCAAATCGGGATACCACTTCTCATATATTGTGGATTTTGGAGAGACTATAACCCATGCCGTTAGCACAATTAATTGAATGTCTAGCATAAAAGAACGTCGCGTTTGATACCACATTTCAAGCTCACCCTTATATGGAGCTATTGAATTTTGATAAAAAGAGTGGGGGTTTCCCTTTTCAGCAGCTAACGATATCAATAATTCCTCATCCCTAAAAATAATAGATCCGATTCCAGTTAAACCTGGCTTCACATTATAAATAGTATTGCGAATCTCTTCAGGATATTGATCAAAAGAAACTTGCATTTGAGGTCTAGGACCAACAATAGATAAATCCCCAATAATTATATTAAATATTTGAGGTAACTCATTGATTTTAGTTTTTCGCAGAAAGGAACCGAAAGGCAAAACTCTAGGATCATTTTTTAAAGTTAGGTTTCCTGCACCCATGCTTGAACTATTAGTCAGCATAGTTGCAAATTTAATTATTTTAAAATGTTTATTTCTGTACCCAACTCTACTTTGAAAATAAAATACCTTATGCTCCCCTGTCATAAGTAAAATGATGACTATCGGAATAAATAATGGAGTTAGAAGGAAAAGTGCTATAACTGACAATAATATATCTAAAATTCTTGGCATTTTATGATTTATTTAATTATTAATCGGAATCTAAAATTACTCGCGGTAAAATATTTCATCAACAATTTCTTTTAACTTAAGACATACATGCTCAACTTTGTCAAGAGAAAGGTTATTGTATATCGGCAAAGAAATCTCGTTTTTAAACAATTTGTATGACATCGGGAAATCCAATATATCAAGCCTCAAACCCTTGAAATATGACATCATTGGGATGGGTATATAATGAACATTTACACCGATCTCCAATGCGGATAATCTACTGATTAATTCATCTCTTTGATTCTCCTCAAATCCGTCAATTCTCAATTGATATAGGTGACATGAAGACTTTCTATTATCAATAATTAATTGAGGTAATATCGCCCATGTGTTTCGTGATAAAAGCTCATTATATTTATTAAAGATACTTTCTCTTTCGGGTAGTAACTGAGTTTTGTACTTCCTTATTTGCGCTAAACCGATTGCTGCATTAACATCTGGCATATTAACTTTTAGGCCGTTAGTTTTTATGTCATACTTCCAACCTCCTAAAGCATTTTTGTCAAAGGCCGATTTGTTTTGACCATTTAATGATAACAATCTTAAATCATTAAGTATTTCATTGTCCTCCTCTTGATTGAAGATTCTAAACGTTATCGCACCTCCTTCACCTGTCGTTATGTTTTTCACTGAATGAAATGAATAAATACTAAAGTCCGAAAATAAAGGAGTAGGCTTTTCGTTAATAAGGGAGCCTATTGAATGAGCCGAATCAGCGATAATTATTGGCCTTCCTATTCTTTTTTGAAAGTCGGTTTTGGGCATGAACTTACGCTTTACGCCCTCGCTGTTCAATAAATCCTGAAGCGCGAGATAATCGAAAGGCATCCCCCCAATATCCACTGGTAATATAACCTTAGTATTTTCTGTTATTGCTTTACTAATTTCCAATACACTCGCGGTAAAATCATCATTCACATCTACATAAACACATTTAACGTTAGAATTAATTACCGCCAACGCCGTAGCCGCATAAGTATAAGTAGGAATGATCACCTCATCATTTTCATCAAGCTCTAACCATTTTATCATCAAGAGCATTCCAGATGTCCATGAATTTACACATATCGTACAATTCGTTTGGCTCAACTTTGTTATTTCTCTCTCTAATTCTGCTACCTTAGGACCTGTTGTTAACCAGGCCGTTTCTAATAAGCAAGACATCATTTCCAATTCAACTTCTTTATCAATCAAGGGTAAACAAAATGGTACTTTCATAGGTCTAAATAAATTAATAATTCTTGCTAACTAAAGAGGTTCAAAGTTTTTATCAACCTAAACATGCGTCTTTTAGGGAATGCAATAAAATCCGAAATAATCTCATATCCATTTTTTCTATAAAAGTGTATAGCGCTATCATTATCATAATAATCAGTAGTTAACGATAACTTGGTGTAATTTTGATTCTTTAAATCCTCCTCGGCAAACTTCAATAGTTTTCCTCCAATTCCTTTGCCTTGATATGGCTTAGAAACCGCTATAGACAGAACCTCAGAATATTCCCCATTATCTTTTTGAGAACTTTTCTTATCCAAGTTCATGAGTAATCGAATTATATACAACGGATTCGATTTGACAATATTCCATCCAAGACAGAGAAAACCCAATAGGTTCGATTTAATCAATCTCTTATTATACCCTTTTGAATGGTTAGCAATAGAGCAAAATCCTACTAATTCATTGCCATTGTATGAACCCAGAAAAGTTGATCCCTTATCCTTAAGCAAAATATGATAATAATGTCTTAAAAAACGAGAACCCAAAGATGTCAAAAAGGAATGGTTAAAGGCGTTCTCATGTATTCTAACGACTAGGTCCAGGTCCATAAGTGAAACTCTTCTTATTTCCATATGTAAGTGTTTAAAAGTCTTACTATCATTTTTCATTACATGAAGCCATTATTTTCCCAAGGTAAAACATGCATATAGACCGATGAATTTTATTGCTTTGTACCATTAATTGAAATTGTCAAAACATAGTGAGTGTAAAATATGCACAATAATATTTTGGCTTTTAACTATGTTTTGCATGAACGATATTTAATTTCCACAAAATCAGATTCGTAGACCAGATTTTTTAGTCTACTACTAAGGTAAAAGTAAATGAGCCTATCTTTTTCTAATTTTTCTCATTACTGATCCAACGCCATTTGTATTTGGATCGAAAAAATGAGTTAATAGCGTAACTCTAGAACTATCAGGTGCTTTTAAAAAAGATCTATTTCCATGAAAACATTGACGCCCTAAGAACAAGATTGGTTTGCTATTAGCGAAATCCAGTTCTACATAATTTTTTACTCTCATCAAACGCTTAAAACCACTTTTATTGGCAAAAAGGATTTTGAATTTTAATTTCCCTACAAGATTAATTAATTCATTCCTAGGCTCTTTTCTGACTTTTGGAAATAGAATTAATTGGCCAGATTCGGCCGCATTTGTTCTCGGTATTGAAACTGGAGTAACCAACGTAAATAAATGTGAATCAAAATGACCTCTATAGGATTCTAAACCATCATAGGATTGAACTATTCTGGTTATCGAATAAATATCATTTTTATCAACTGATATCCCTAAATGGCTTTTAGCTAGCTCCGCTAATTCATCCCTCAAAGCCACATTAATGCTGTGCTTTTCTAGGTAATCGTTGTGAAAGGAAGTATTGCTATTGTATGTTTTATGGTTTAACCCCACTGTTCTTATATGCTCTTCGATTGAACCATCAAAAGCTAATTGAGGAAGTTCTATATATCCGTTTAATAACAGGTCTTTTTCTTGTTTTGGGGTAATCATGAGTGTTTAGATTTTGGAGGTCATCGTATTAAGCACAATAAATTTACTTCTTTTAATCAATATTTAGAACGACTTGTAAAACTTTATTCAACTGAAGGCAAGCAGATTTATAGGTCAGTGTATTTTTGATGCTTTAGCAGAATAGCCTGGTTTAAACATCCAACAAAGAACTGTACAAACAAAGTACTGAATGCATTTAATTCCATAGGACTAACCCTAAATAAAGTCTTTTAATCAAGCTGCTCTTCCAATGTGTAATTTGAACCAAATAAAGTGTATAGCCTTTTGATGAACTCACCTGTTTTCACAACTTTAATATCCCTGACGCAGCATTAAACGCAGAACTGAATACACTGTTATTCAATATCATCTTTTAACGATTAAATTACTTAATTTTTTAAAGATGATATTTAGAACCAACTCATGAGTCTTTGCCCAAATTCATACGCTTCATGTTCCTCTCCGTTACACGATTTTCGTAGTCAACTTCGTTACTTGAACTTTGAGAGAATTAACATGCTTTACTCTATGGCACCTCCTTTAAGGTCAAAATGATCAATAATTAGTCTAGGAAATCAGTAAGTGGAGTCCCGTGAAACGATATACTAAGTTCTAATAGCATCGATTCGATAATTCCTCGTGAGCTCAATGATCACTTATGTTTTACTCGTTTGTCTTATTCGCGGCCTGTTCTTTAATCCATGTATAGGTATCAATCATACCTTTCATAAGGGGCATTGAGACTTCCCATCCAATTTTATCTCGGTATAATTTATTGTCTGAATTACGTCCTCTAACTCCTACAGGACAGTTGAATCCGTATTTATCAAGAAACTCTTGACCACCCAAATTATTCAATTCAACTTCTTTTCCTGAAATTTTTACTGCCATTTCTGCAAGTTCGTTTATTGTTACCATTTCCTCCGAACCAATATTAACTGGACCAGTAAAATCACTTTTCATTAAACGTAAAACAGCTTCAACACATTCAGTTACATAAAGGAAGCTACGTGTCTGTGTACCATCGCCCCAAACTTCAATCGAACCTCCGTTAATAGTTTCCACAACTTTTCGACACATGGCCGCAGGAGCCTTTTCTTTACCACCATCCCAAGTGCCTTTAGGACCGAAAATATTGTGAAATCGAGCAATTCTTATATTCAGGTTATAGTTTCTGCTAAAGGCAAGATATAACCGCTCACTAAACAATTTTTCCCATCCATATTCAGAATCCGGATTTGCAGGGTATGCTGAACTTTCTTCGCAATTTGGGTTATCAGGATCTAACTGGTTATGCTCAGGATACATGCATGCGGAAGACGAGTAGAAAATTTTTTTGACTTTCTTCTTTACACATTCATTTACAACGTTTAGGTTAATCATCGCTGATCCATGCATGACATTAGCATCGTTATTTCCAGTGAAAATATAGCCAGCACCTCCCATATCAGCAGCAAGCTGATAGACTTCATCACAGTTTTCTGTTATAACAATCGACACTGCACTAGGATCGGTTAAATCGCACTTAATAAATTCATGACAAATTTCGGAATGATCAAAATACTCATGATTCTTTATGTCCGCTATTCTAACGTAATAACCATCGTTTTTCAATCTTTTAGCGAGATGACCGCCTATAAATCCACCGCCACCTAATACTATAGCCTTTTTCATTTTAATTCAATTTTACATTGTTAAATAAATCTTCAACCTTGGTTAGGCCTATCTTTTTTGAATAAGAGCTAATACCATATTCAAAGGAATTTTGTCCCATTTGCGTTAATAGTTTTTTATCCATATTTAAATATTTACTCATCTGCATAGACCATGGATTTAGTCCGTCAACCAGCAACCCCGATTTGCTCTCTGATATCGCCTTCGCCGTTGTAGAACTAGCCTTTGCCGAACTTAAAATTGGTTTTGAAGAAAACATATAAGCAATTAATTTAGAGGGGATTGAGCTTGCTGAAGCCTCTGGATGAATAGGTAGTAGTAAGACATCTGAGATTCCTTGTAATTCAACAACAGACTCCAAGCCCGTAGGTATCTCAAGAAACAAAACATTTTCGATAGAATCGGATTCAACAATCTCCATACATCTTTGTTTTGCTGTCCCTGAACCTGCAATTATTATGCATGAATTTGAATTTACAAGTTTCCCATATTCTTGCAATACTATTTCTAAACCAGCAACCGGCCCTATATTTCCCAAATACATAAAAATAAACTTACCCTCAACTTCATCAAGGCTATATTTTTTTAATACTTCATTTTTGCGGACAATAGTATTAATAAACATTTCTTCATCTTGCCAATTTTCAATTACCGTAATATGGGATGCCACAACATCTCTGCTATCGATATATATCTTTTTCATTGATTCAGACACGACTGTCAAATGGTTTGACTCTGAAGCAATATAACGGTCTATTCTGGTTAAGCCTTTTCTTATGATTCTAGTCCAAAGCGAATTGTACTTAGATAAAAACGATTCCGGATATAAATCCTGTACGTTCATTATTACTGGGATTGCTTTGTTCTTTCGAACTTTAAGGAACATGAACTGTCCTATAAAGGGCCATGGGGTCGCGTAAATTAAATCGCACTTATCAATTTTGTTGTTAATATACCTCATGGATTTCAACCCAAAATCAAAACTTTCATATACCCGTTTAATAAGACCATATTCAGGAGACTTGTACGACTTGATTCTAACATGTCTAAAGTTTTCATTAACAAGCTCTTCTAAAACCTTCTCCTTGTTATTAATCATGAATTTCCCTAGAGGCCTTGATGGGAAAGGTGTTATTAAAGTAACATTATGTCCTTTACTCGACATATGAGTACATATGTCATAATTTGCACGACCAGCAACTACAGTTTCTGGAGGAGAGACACAGCTAACTACTACAATTTTCATTATATAATATCTTTAAAAGGGTTAATATAAATGAGTTACGGTATAGAGCAAGGGAACCTAATGCAGAAAAAGCTCTACTCATGAACTTTTCTTATATCTCATTTGGCAAAACATACCAATCATCGAAACGAGATAAAAACCTAAACTTTCTTTTGTACCCATTATTAGTAAGAAGTTGAAATATACTCTCGCGGTTCACACTGTAATTGTGCTCAACGCATATCACTTCTACCCTATATTCATTAAAGTCAAAATTGCTTAATATATCAAATTCAGAACCCTCTGTATCGATACTTAAAAAGTCAATTTTCCGTGGCGCATTATTTTCTTTCAATAAGTCAATCAGTGTAACTGATTTTACCTGGTAGCCCGTATAATTTAATTTATCATCTTTAGGATTATCATCATTATAAATCCCGGATAGAGCAGCATCATTTTCTTCATAAAAGGTGATGTCTTCTCCCGACTTTTTCCAAACACATCTAAAATCTATTTTCGCCTTACGATTTATCCTTAGCTCATCATGCCAAGACTTGGCAGGCTCACTTAACAACCCCGACCAACGAAATGACTCCTCTAACATAAGAGTATTACTTAAATATCGTCCATTACAAGCGCCGAATTCAACAAAATAGCCGCCCTTCTTAAAGTCAAAATGAGACAAGGCAAACAAATCCTGATGCAGCTGAGCGTGAGAACCAAATAAAGACCCTAGGAACTTTATCTTATTCTTAAAGCGGATCGAACAAAACAACGCAGTAAGATGTAGTGCCTTTTTAAACCTGTATATAACCATTCCATTTAGTGTTTTCATATGATTATTTACTTAATCTGTTTTTTAAATGATAAATAAAGTCTGCCGTTTTCATCTTTGGGTAATACATAATATTAGCTGCTATATAGCTTATGGATAAGGCATAAAAAGAGAATGATGAATGCCATACAAACATGGGTCTATAAAAGATTGTATAAACGAGCATGCCTTGGTAAAAATTATCTAACAGTCCAATGTTAAGTGTTGACAATGACTTACCAGACTTGCGCATGTATTGAGCCAAAGAGCGGTTATAAAATGTGTGTAGCAATTTTCTTTTAAGAATATAGATCTGCCTTTTTGTCATGTCTAAATTGTTGTACTCCTTCAGTAATTTAAAAAACTTGACCACAAATATGTCTACAGGGTCATATCCTCCGGTATTATTTCTAGTACTCCTTACAAGATTCGCGTCAATAAACAAACTATCACCTTTAACTTTTTGCAACAAATATAAAACCAAGTTTAATTGAACTAATTGAGTTCCTACTCCCTTATTAACCAATTCACTCGTGTACTCGTCGCGTTTAAAAATCATGCTAGAAATAAAAGCTAAATGAATATTACGGAAAAGTAAAACATCTACCATAGAATTATATTGCTGATAATTTCTAACAACATCTTTCCTGTTGTAATCCTTAGAGTCCGTTAAACCAAAAGCTCTTAAAAACAGAATCACCTGGACCCGACGCTTCAGTATCGGTAGAATAGTTAACAGCGCATTCTCGGATAAAAAATCATCATCACCAAGAATCATTACGTACTCGGAATCACTATATAAATAGCACTTAGCTATATTCTTATCAGAACCAATATTCACTGTATTCCTTGAATAATATATATTCAGATTTTCAAATTTCGATTCGCCTATAACTTTTTCAGATAATTCATCCTCTGAGTTATCTGAAACAAAAATAGATATTAACGCTTGATCAACCAACGGGAGTTTAGAGACAGCTGTACTTATACTATCTAAACATTTCAATAAATAATGAGATCGGTTATAGGTAGGTATGGAAATATTTAATAGAGTCTTCATTAACATATTTAACTATTCATAATAGAGTATACATTAAAGGCTGCACCATTGAACAAATCAAATGCATGACCTCTAGACATGTACTCATAAAAAAGTTGGCCATTTGAATTAAGGACAAAATTTATCAGCAGCAAAAACATCGGAATAAGCATCAGGCTTTTTCTCTGATTTCTTTTCGAAAGATGATGTAGCAAAGTCAAAATTATCAATGGAGTTAACAATAAAAGTACTCTTTCATAAATTACAGTTATTCTTAAAAACATAGGCAACAGCAGCAAAGCAAAATTTAGTGTCGCTAAAGAAATAATCAATCCTCTTTTAGAAAACATAATTAAGTAAGCGGATATGATCATGTATAAATAGTGTCTAGAATTATAGGCAAAAAGAGTAGTTATTTCTTCAGACTTAATATAGAAAATCAACTTGCTATAACTACTATGTTCTAAGATAAAGATAAACGCTAAATACGATATTGCCAAGAGAACAACTAAACGAAAAAAAACAATAAATCTTTGCATCAATCCTCCTTGCAAAACATCTGGACTTAACTTATTAGCAATTACAAGGAACGAAGATGTAATAATGGATGTTACATGTGCTAATAATCCAACACCGATCAGCTTATAATTTACATCATGTCTCCGTATTATGTGACTGAATATTAACATAGTAATTGACAATGACAATGCAAATCGCCATAGATGATAAAACACATGAAATATTTCAGGAAACAACAAGTAAAAAAACGCTACGTTGTATAAATGATCATATGATATATTAGCTAATGATTTATGAAGTAGCAAAATCGGTATCATTACCGACGCCATAACAATACTCAAGTTATTTCCACCCGTCAGAAAACGAGTTATAGCCGCAACTGTGTACCACAATGGCTCTCCTCCATTATAAAAAGATATTCCATGGGTTATATAGAAATCTTTGTCGAACAGAGCATTATAATACCTTATGTAATTTACGGCATCGTCTGATGCAACATTGGATGCAGCAACAGCGGACCACCCACCCCCAATCTCTCGATTTATAAATAGAAGCGATATGGATAGCGCTAAAATATAATTCACACCAAGCGGAAGCCTAACAAAACGCTCAACACAAACTAACAAAAACAAAAGGTATAAAGGATTAAAAAAAAGAGCTAAGAATATTACTACGATACACCATATAGTTTTAACCGAGGTGATTTTGCTAAAGCCGATGCCTTTATCTAGTCTCTTTGACATGACTTAACACTTTATCAAAAATGTTTTTTTGAACGTTCTCATTATAAAGCTGATTTTGAAATACTCCCTTCAAATCACTCAACAATATTTCCACATCTTTATTTGACAGACTTATTAAGCACGCAAATATTTTTGAAAATATTACACCTGAAAATTCATAGACTATTAAATCAGTAACGAAATTATTTAAGGCATTTGATAATCCAGTATGGTTTGACATAACTGGTATACAATTGACATGAACTGCTTCTGCCACTGAATTCGGAATGCCATCGGATAGGTTAAGACTTAAAAAAAACTTTGCCTTACTCAACGTAGAGATAAATTCTTTGTGAGCAAGAACTCTCTTATATTCAATATCAAGGTTATGCTTATGTTTCACCCTCAAAATGTGAAACACATCTTCATCTGTAACATTCACAAATACAATTTTTCTGCCGCCCCAAAAACTAAAATCACATTCAAGATTATGTATGAAACTTAATATGTTTGATCTGAAAAAATAGCTGCCTTTGACAACTATAAAGATGTCTTTCTCCTCGACAACAGTATCGCACATGAACTTTTTTGAGTCCGTCATAGTTATATTGGATACCGGAAAAAACTCACCCAAATATCCCAACTTAAGAGCTACTTTTCGCTCTCGTTCACTCTCAATATGAAGAAAATCTACATCTTTCAATATTTTCTGCAATTTATTTACATGTACAGGTGAGTCCTTAAAATAATATAGATCATTACCCCAAACAGATGCGCAGATAGTAGCTTTCTTAAATCTTTTTTTGAGAGAACCAATTTTATCCTCCAACATATAACCACCTGTCTGTAAATCATGGACCCATATAAGTTCCGGCTTGTACATGTACAACATATAATGAACGTACTTTTTCGCCAGCTTACCGATTTCATTTTCACCTCTAACAAAAATATCATGCTGCCAATCAATTGCACTCTTGTTATAGCCGAAAAGACTATATATCGATCCGTCAATCAATATATCTTTAAAATTGAAGCTCCTAATAAGATTGTTTGGATCAGAATTAATTAGACAAACTTCCATATTTTCATCACGATACTGAGAATGAAGTTTTTCCATAAAATTTGCAAAATGCGCTGAATGAATTGGGGCAATAAACGCGATTTTTAAGGGGGCGTTATTGAATGAGACTTTTGATTTGAATAGAATAAAAAAGTTTACAAACAGTCTTATTAGGGCAATAGTACACTGAATTAAAACCCTCAATAGTCTAAATTTTTTATACCACCTTTTCCACATAATTACACCCGTTCAGTTTTATGTATCAGGTTGTCCCTAATTAGAACCGCCATAACAACTGCAAATAGTATCCATTCAGAAATCAACATAGTCCAGACTACAATACGCCATGTTAAAAAAGATGAGCATATTGAAAACAACGCAATAATGACTAAAGCTATAAGGAAGATAAATTTATATACATGACTGATCTTATTAACATATACCGCCCACTGGCTTACTAAAATTGTTGTCAACACTCCTGGGACAATCGATAGTGAATACAACCTAATCGCCGGCAACAAATCATCATATTTATCATTGTAAATAATCTTTACCACATACGGAGCTCCAACAAATAGAATGCCGGTAGCTATTAATACAAACACCAACGATAATTTTATATCCATTACAATAGATGTAAACTCATTTAGTTTCGGCAATATTTTTTGAATCATAGGCTGATATGATGCTTGAGCTAATTTTACGATAGCAATTGACGCATAAATAATCGCAAAATCCTCCTTAGCAAGGAAATGACCAGACACTAACACGGGCCCTGATGCAAATAAAAAAGACCCAAATACTAACAGAAAATTTGGCCATGATTTAATTATATTATGAGCATAATCAAAATTTAGAAGGGATAATCTTAGCTCGAATTCGCTTTGCGAGAAATACAATAAGACCGCATTCAGGCATGACTGAATGGCAAACAGCATAAAAAGCCATTGAGACGTAATTCCATATTGATTCAATAAAAAAATCAAAATAGGTGTGTACAAAAGTTTAGAGACCAAATTAATCCTAACCAACTTTTCTGTTTTAGATGATGCTATATAGAGTGTTTCTAAAGAAAAGGCTAGGCTTAATACGTAAACTGAAAACGCTGCAAGTAGCAACAAACTTGATTGTCCTGAAAATACTAAAACATAAACAACAAGTAATGCAAAACAAACAGTGCCAAGAATAAGCTTGGAAGAGATTATATTATTTAATATACTTTTTTTTAAACCCTCATTTTTACTCAATTCGTTAACTCCCCAACTTGTAAATCCCCATTGAGTAACTATTAATGCACACTGCGATAACATAATATAAAACCCATAATTCCCATAAGCCTCTGGAGACAAAAACTTTGTAATTATAAAGGTTTGTATTACAGATAACACTATTATTAAAATGCTATAGAAAAGTGATTCATAGCTCAGAATAACGCTCAAAATTGACCTGTATTTGCTAGACATTTTAACCACTAATAATTGTTTAGTTCTTTTCAATGTCTAATAATTACTCTAGATAATTCCTAATAACTTTTGCAATATAATCGTAGTGACTTTCATTTAGCCCAGGCCATACTCCCAACCAAAAAGATTGATTCATTATTTTATCTGTATTAGCTAAATCTCCCACTACCCTGTGACTGATATTTGCATAAGCCGGCTGTCTTAAGATATTTCCTCCGAATAATAAACGAGTCCCTATTTTATGCTTTTCTAAATGCTGCACCAGCATATGACGATCCGCAGCATCGCCCTCTCTCAATGTAATTAAAAAACCAAACCAAGAGGGATTAGAATTTAGAGTAGCTTTTGGCAGAATAAAAACATCTTCAAATTCTTCTAGTTTTCGATAAAGCATTTCAAAATTTTCTCTGCGTCGATCTACAAAATGATCTATTTTACCTATTTGTGACAGCCCAAAAGCCGCTTGCATATCCGTTACTTTTAGATTAAAACCAATGTGCGAATACGTATACTTATGATCATATCCATAAGGCAACGTTCCTAGCTGTTGACCAAAACGACAACCACAAGTGTCATCTTTACCTGGCTCACAATAACAATCACGTCCCCAATCACGAAAGCTCTCCGCGATTTTAGCTAATTCCGGATTGTTAATTAAAACAGCGCCTCCTTCGCCCATTGTAATGTGATGAGCAGGGTAGAAAGAATAAGTAGATAGGTCACCGAAAGTTCCTGTTTTCTTACCTCTATAAGTAGCTCCTAAAGAGTCGCAATTATCTTCGACTACCCATAAGTTGTGTTTCTTCGCTATTCTCATAACCACATCTAAATCAAAAGGGTTTCCTAATGAATGGGCTATCATTATGGCTTTTGTCTTTGAACTGATCGCTTCTTCTAAAATATCTACATTCACATTGTGAGTTGATACATCAATATCAACAAAAACGGGAATCGCACCGAACTGAATAATAGGATTTACTGTGGTCGGGAATCCAGCTGCCACTGTAATTACCTCGTCTCCTGGTAATATGGCTCTTTTCCCTAGTTTGGGCGATGTCAATGCATAAAAAGCTACCAGATTAGCAGACGAACCGGAGTTTACCAACAACGCCTTTGGTGAGCCAAAATATTGTGCGAATTCATGTTCAAATTTGTTTGCAAAACGCCCTGCTGTTAACCAGCCATCTAAAGCAGCATCAACTCCCATTAAAATATCTTCCTCATCCAACGCCTTTCCTGTAACTGGAATGTAACTTTCACCAGCGACAATATTTTGAGTTGAATTCTTTTTTGCAATTTGTCTTAAACTAGCTTGAAGAGACGGCTCTTTAATATTATTTAACATTAAATCTATCATTATACCTATTAATTATGTATTCTAACTTAGTGGTATCCGGTACATATCTATCAACATTATTAGACTCTGTTATCTCATTTAATTCGCAAGATACACCGTATTCTTTTCCAATTTTTTTTGCTAAGTCATGTATTAAAATCGCTTTATTTGACCCGACGTTAAATATCGGACAAGTATCATTCGAATGCAATGCAATTATTAACAAAGCGTTAACCAAGTCATCTGCAGCCATATAGCTTCTATATACCGGATTTTTGGCTTGAACGACAATATCACGCCCGATTTTTGCTTGACCGATAAAGTTACCGTAAGCAAAATGCTGGTCTGTAGGAAGGTGTTTTCCATAAAACGCAAAACAACGAGCTATTGATACAGATAATCCCTGTTCCTTTCCTAATTTGACAATACTTTTCTCAGAATTACGCTTTCCAAGAGCATAATCTCTTTTGGCTAGCGGTAAGTCTTCAACATCTTGAAAAGGGAAGTTTTCTGTGATTCTATCTAGATCAGGAGGTTGCTGTCCATACACTGCACCAGAGCTACAGTAAACAATTTTCGACCGTCCATGGAAACGAGATGCTAATTGACAATAATTTTCCGTGGCTCTTTCGATATTTATCTTTTGGCCTCGACTATTCTTTATGTAATCAAGTTTATTAGTCGATGACGCTGCGTGAATTACAATGTCGGCAAAAGGGATACTGTTTAGGGTTCCTATGTCCCCTTGAACAAGGTGCACATTACTGGTTATTAAATCAGAATATTCAATTTGGAACTTTGAAATATTACGCGCAACTATAATGATCTCACCAACCTGATATTGCTCGAGCAAACCTCGTTTAAAAGAATCCAATATTGATTTTCCGAAGAAACCAGTACCTCCTAAAACCAAAAGTGTTTTATTTCTCTCCAACGCGCGCCGCAATCATATCGATTCTTGTAGATTCTTTTTGAGACTCTCTCAAATACCCATTCTGCCTATTTCTGAGAATACCCAACTCCAGCTTTTGCCCTCCTAGCAATGAACGGCTCAGGTCCTTTAAAGCAATCACCGGATCATACATAACATACCTCGTTTCAAATTTATCCAAGAGTCCTTTAGAAAAAAGACTAGTCATAAATTCTTCCGAATCTGAAGTCACAGCGCCACCCATGTAAAGCTTCTTCCCATGCTCTCTTGAGTGGGTGAATAAGTCTATTGCAACATCATAAATCTCCTCTGAATTAACATATGAGCGGTCTTTATTCATGGATGACACAAAGTCAACCCTGCCTAAAGTTATATTATAAAGAGATTGAAAGCCATCACAATTCATGATCTCTTTAAAATTTTTATAAGCCGTCATTGTTTCAATATTTATACCTAATTGAATGTTAGACAAACTATCAGGTGATATTATTGACTTCACGCTTTTCACAAATTTGTCCAGCGCAAAGGGACTTTCTATCATCGGAGCAACAATACCTTTTACCCCAATTATTTGGCTATCAAACAAATCACGTTTTGCTTCAGCTCCTGCTATTTTCAGCAATAGCTTGGTTCCTGCCTGGTTACAAAGCTCTTTCAACCGGATGACCTCGTTAAAGGAAGCCCCTTCATCTTCAAAACTCGTTTTTATCCCAACAACTCCACTGTTTTCAATTAAGTCTTTTAGCAACGCGGCTGAATGTAATTCTGTACTATTCATAATTATTGTTATATTATATTACTAGAAAGTTCTTCTTTGGATAAAAATGGCCACATGTCTTCTAAAGGAGAGGTGGTCATAGATCCGTCGTCTAATTTTTTAGAGCTGAGCTTTGGACTAAAGTGTTGCTCCAAATCTAAATGAACTTCACATATATACCGACCTTTAAGGGTTAATATTTCCGGAAGTTTTTCTAACATTTCGGCATGATTATTAATTTCAAAATAGGGGAAATCAAATGCGGCAGCAATTTTCTCAAATTTAGGAAATGTTAGTCCTGAATCAATTCCGCACCCTACAATATTGTCGCTAAAAAAACTTCGTTGTGTTTGGCGAATAGAATGATACCCTTGATTATTCAATATAAATATCTGTATTGGATAATCATTACCAGAAATAGTTTGCAATTCCTGTATATTCATCATAATGCTACCATCACCAGCTATACAAACAACTCTGTCTTTAATAGTCAAAGAATTATACGCTCCAATTGCCGCTGGCAGATCATAACCCATAGAGGCAGAACCCGAATTATGAAAAACCCGCTGGCCTTTTTTTACCTTCATCCCTTGAAATGTTACTACACATGCTGTTCCATCCGCACAAACTACAACATTATTTTCTTGAAGATTACTAAATAGTAAATCAACGAAACAATAGGGGTTAACCGTTTTTTTATTGTCCCAATATTCGTCTTTACAAACAGGGTATTTAACTAATCTGCTTTTCCCCCATTCCAACCATTCTGTAAAATCTGGTATTTGATTGGATCCTAGGTCAACTTCATCCTCGAACTTACTGAAAAACTCTTCCAATAAACAATTAATCTTTAAGTCGAAATTACAAGTTGGTTTGTTAAGTTCGTTAGCATCAATATCCACGCCCACTTTAAATGCATTCGGCGCAAATGACTTCCAATTGTAGCTAACAAGTCGAATATTTAATCGTGAGCCTAATACGATAACCAAATCCGCAGATTGTAGCACAAAATTTCCGCTTCTATTACCGATTGTTCCCCCTCGTCCAACATATAATGAGTGTTCATCTTCAATCAAATCATTAGCGTTCCAAGCAGTAACAACTGGAATATTCAATTTCTCCGCTACCCTCAAAAACTTCTTCTGCGTCCCGCTTACATGCAAGCCTGAACCAATATAAAAAACAGGCCTCATTGAGCGTTTAATTTTTTTTACCAGTTCAACTATACTCTTGCTAAAGTTTTTATCCTCACTCATTTCTAACTCATGAGAATCAAATCCAATTAGCTTGTTAGGATCTATAGTCATGGCTTGTAAATCTATTGGAATATCTAGCCAAACAGGGCCTGGTCTACCGTGAATAGCCAAAAAAATAGCCTTTTCTAGATGATACCGAATAGTATCAGGTTCTGTAACGCAAACGGCGTATTTCGTAATTCCCTTTGACATTGAAGTAATATCCACCTCTTGATCACCTAGCTGTCGCAAATTAACATTGTTGTTTCTAACCAAGGTTTCTCTTTTAACCTGTCCGCTGATTACGATAACTGGAATAGAATCAGTATAAGAACCAAAAACACCATTCAATGCGTTAATCCCTCCTGGTCCAGTTGTCACGTTTACAACAGTAGGAGTTCGGCTTAGTCTAGCGTCTGCTTCAGCCGCCATAGAACAAGCCTGTTCGTGATGACAATAGATAACATTTATCTTTGCTTTACTGAACGCATCGTTCAAATGCATAGCGCCTCCACCGGTAACCATATAACAATTTTTTGAAATTGTTGAGAGGGCTTCTGCTATATAATCTGCAATTCTCATATTCCTAAACTAATTTTAACCGTTCAATTATTTGATTCATAGATTTTTCCATTAAATCATTGTCAACCGTTTTCAGAACAAATCGCTGTCCGGGTTCGTCCAAAAGGATCATACGAATAGTGTCCAAGTTCTTTTTGTCCATTTTTATTTTTAATAGCACTTCTTTGAAGTCAAACCAGGCTTTGTCCCAGGTAACAAGAAGAAGAAACTCTTTCGCATACTTCTCTATATTCAGTTTTGTTTTTTCAGCTATCATTCCCATTTGAAACCCTATTTCATTGGCAATAGTTATTCCTAAAACAACACCTATTCCATGAGGCACTCTAAAGCTCGCCATTGACTCAATTGCATGGCCAAATGTGTGTCCGAAGTTTAACGTCAATCGAGACCCTTGATCAAACTCATCTATTTGAATTATCGATGCCTTAAATCTTAAACATTCAAAAATTAAGTCGTTAGATATAAGCCGAGGGTTTGCCAAATTATCGCCGAGTCTTTCATAATTAAATTGTAGCACGTGAAACTTAAATATTTCTCCCAAACCACTGTATATCTCAACTAATGGTAAAGTCGAAATAAAATTGCTAACGATATGAATCTTGTTTGGGGGATAGAAATTGCCCAACTTGTTTTTCAGCTTACCATAGTTGATTGATGTTTTACCCCCAATACAACTGTCAACCATCGCCAATAAAGTCGATGGAGCAAACTCAAACTCAATACCTCGATTAAAAACCGAGCAACAAAAACTTACCGAGTCCTGAAGAACGCCTCCTCCTACAATTAAGACTTTTGATTTCCTTGTTAAATTATTGGTTACGAATATGTCAAAAATGACTTTTAATCCTTCCCAACTCTTGGTTTTTTCAGTACACTCGAGATAGGTAATACGAGGGGCCGTCTGAAAATAACTCTTAAGCGACTTATCAACAATTATCAAATCGAAACTTTGAGCATGATCTAAGAAGAGATTAAAATCATGAAATTCCTCAATCCTATAATTCTTGAATTTAGATTTTATCTCAAAAACTTTGCGATATTCCGCCATCTATATATACATTTTGGCCCGTCATTAAGTTGTTTTTCAAACTCAAATAAACCGTTAACTCTGCTATTTCTTCCACTTTACCCAATCTTTTAATTGGGACACTATCTATAATTGTATCTAGTTCCTGTTTTGAGTTGTTTCTATATGTCAGATCAGTACCTATAAATCCCGGAGAAATCATATTACATGTAATATTTCTGTCACCAAATTCAATAGCTAAGGATTTCGTTATTGATTCTAAAGCTGCTTTCGACATTGTATATGTCGACCGCCCTATCCGATTCTTAGCTATCCAAACTGTTCCAATATTAATAATGCATCCTCTTTTTTGCTTCAAAAAAAAGTTTTTGATACAATATTGAGACAACAAAAAAGGTGCAATAGTATTTACTTCTAATGTCTCCTCTAATTTTTCTAAAGACATGTTTTCTATAGGTTCTATAAAATTAATTCCAGCATTGTTTACTAAAACATCAACAGGACCATCTATTGACCTTAAATAATTCAATACCGAATCTCTTGACAGCAAATTCATTTCTTCGCGTGAAGGTGCTATAACGTTACATCCTTCTGCCTCAAATC
>Ga0233438_10002215_pt1 | contig 19863 bp, 15 predicted proteins | sample SI_123_September_FD_182720 | JGI IMG/M metagenome (GOLD analysis project Ga0233438, IMG submission 182720) | Seawater microbial communities from Saanich Inlet, British Columbia, Canada - SI_123_September2016_10_MG | ecosystem: Environmental > Aquatic > Marine > Inlet | place: Canada: British...
CATTATCAGAAAGGACCAACTTTCAAATTCAAAGAAAAGTTGGTTTGCTACTTTTAAGTCTTTAGCAGCTTAAGATAAGTTGAAATCTGCTAATTTTACAACCTGACAAAATTAATGCGACAGAACCCAAATCTATATTCGGAATAGAAAAAAATTCGTCAAGCTCAATTGATGTTGCAAAATATTTCTAATTAGAACTTTGAAACGATGAAAATAGGTATAAATGATTAGCTTTAAATTTCACTAGGCTTTAGGGAAAGAATAGGACGTGCTCGTTCTGAAGATTCGATAATATTCTTAAAGAGTATACTAAATGTGATTTATCGAACCAACTTATTTGATTTGACTAAATCTTCAGTCTAAAGATTCGATAACAATCTCATAGACTCTAAACCATTAAGCCATGTAAACACTTGATTTTTAAATGTTTACAGGGTTTTTTATTTGGGTATAGAAACATATTGGGATCATTTTGATATTCTGCGACTTTTCTGACAGAACCAATAATTTTAATTTGACTTTAAAATTTTAAATACCTGATTATCTAATTTAAAAAAGTAAATACTCGGCGGTAAATTTGACAAATCAATCTCTTGATTACTTAATTTAATTGTTCCAAAAATCAATTTCTTTCCTAGAGGAGAAAACAACTCATAATTCAATTTCTCAGAGAAATTCAATGATACATTAATTTTTGAATTGGTTGGATTTGGATAGATGTTCACTTGACTATTTTCAAATTCAGGGACAGACAATGTTCCATTAATATCAAATCTCGAAAAAAACTGCCAAATTTCCATTGAGGCATTAATATCTTGGTTTGTTCCTGGGAATGTGATAGTTGAGCCTGGCCAAGTATGACCGCCTCCAATAATTTTCATGTGCTCTGTAGTTACGCCATTATCACCACCTGAGTAAATAATATGTTCGACAGTGCTACCATCTGAACGATTTATATCTGTTAGAGCAGCAGTAGTTGGGCTTGTTTCACAATTATTATAATTTACCCAGTAAAATATGACATCTTCAATGGATCGTGTCCAAGTATCACCATTATACAGCACATTGCTATCACCTGTGCCATGAATTTGCAGAATTGGTGTTGGCTGCTGGGCGTTACATGCATCATAAGTATCTGGAGTCATGGAGCCTGTAACAGAGGCCACAGCCGCAATTTTTTCGCTCAATTGACAAGCCAACAAAAAACTCATAAAACCACCATTAGACATTCCTGTTGCGTATACTCTATCTAAATTTATGGTGTATAAATTTGCTAACTCATCGATTAATGCTGCTGTAAAACCAACATCATCTGTCGTGTTTCCATTTCGCAGAAATCCTACATTCCACTGTTGATCTCCATTTAATATAGATCCTTGAGGATGAACCAAAAGAAATCCTTCTGTATCAGCTATATCGCGAAAATCTCCGTAAAACATTTGTTGGTTTGCATTAGTCCCATATCCGTGAAAGTTAAGAACTAAAGGCACATCTTCGCTAGCATCGTAACTGGCTGGAATATATAGAATATAATCTCGCTGAATTCCTTCGTGTACAATAGATCTATTAATGGTTTGTTGCGCAGAAATAGAAAAATCGAACCCAATAAGGAGAAGTAATATAGTTATATATTTCATAATTGGAATATTTTAATTATGTGAAATTAATAAAAATAACAGACACCTCCTCAATTAAATTTATCGAACCAATGGATTTGGCTTGACTAGTTCGTAAGTCAAAGGTTAGATAAGAGTTATAAAGCCTCTACCAGAGCGGAATAGTTGAATTTTAGTTCACTATTCCGCTTTTTTATTAGCTGACCTTCATGTAAGACGACTATTTAGTTTTTTTTAAAAAACTTTTAAATTTGCATAACTAAAAAATTATGTCAATAAACAAAATATTAACAAGGAATACTTTTTTAGTATTTTTTTTATCACCACTAATCAGTCATAGCCAAGACATGTCCAATTTTACATATTCCTCTTTCACCAGTAACACCGCTGGTACTTTCGCTGGGATAGGAATTACAATGAATTCGCCTGCTAATTTAGAACAAGATCAAAATGTGAATTGGACTTCTGCGGGGATTTTACCCTCTAGTTATTCAAATTTAGCCAACAGAAGTGCAATAGCCATAAAGGAATCAGACCCAACAACTTATACAAAAAAGATCATAACTTTTGCCTCTAACATACCTGCAAACACTTTGTTGTGTATTGAAGATATAGATGCTAATGAAGATGTTAGAATTACTTTTAAAGATGCTTCAGGTAACGTAATTAATCCTAACTCAACAAATATCACTCAATTATTACCCACTTCGAGTCCACCTACATCTACAACCACCTCTAGTAATATTAATTTGGTTCAAACCAATGCAGGAAACCTAGCAGACCCTATAGTCATGTTGAAAATGAATTTGTCCACTGTAAGAAGTATTGAAATTGAGACAAGAAATTCACCCTTTAGTAATGTAGGATTCTATTTTGCTCACCCTACACCAAATCTGCCTGTGGATTTGATCCACTTTGATATTCATGCTACTGCAAATCTTACCGCTCAACTTAATTGGGTGACAGCTAGTGAGATTAACAACAGTCACTTTGAAATAGAACGTAGCTATGATGGTAGAACTTTTGAAATAGTTGGTGAAGTAGCTGGAAATGGAAACAGCCAACATCAGATTGAATATAGTTATTTGGATGAAGGCATTAGTCTAATGGAAAACACTGTGTTCTACCGACTCAAGCAAGTAGATTTTGATGGTACTTCTGACTATTCAGACATTCGAGTAGTTCGTTTTGATGCTGTAGGTTCTGGAATAGACTTTTCTGCATATCCAAACCCAATGACTAACGAATTATCTGTAATGGTAAGTTTGTCTGAGGGAGAAGCTTATCAAATAGAAGTAACTGATTTACATGGAGCAAAAGTGCATCATGAAAATCACACATTCACCAATGGTATTCATAAGTTTAATACCTCTGAGTGGAACGGTGGAATGTACATTATTCAAGTGGCTAATGACAAAGGCAATAAGTATTTCAAAGTAATGAAGGAATAAAGAGATTCGATAAGAGTCTCAAATACTCTACTAATAAAATCAGGGAGCTTCGCAGATTGCGGGGCTTTTTTTGTTTTATCGTCTAGCATTTCACGTTTCGCCTGTTTTCAAGGGCTGACGTCTATATTGTTTGAAACATACTTACAAAAACTGTCAGTAAATCCTTAAAAAATCCGAACTAATTTTCATATTCAACACCCCCGTACCCTTTTAAAATATCGGTTTCCAATCCAAAGCCTTTGCTCAGAATAGTGGTATAGCTCTATGGTTTGGTGTTGGTGGGGTTGTTTTTTAAAATAATAAGTTAATTTAGCGGAATGAAAAAAGGTCATTTTTTAGTAGTCAGTTTAATATTATCTGTTTTTTTACTTAACTCTTGTGAGAAAGATAACGTTAGTAGGACAAGCTCAGGGTCATCCAATTATTTTTCATATGATGGACAGACATATAACTTAGATAAAGGATTCATTGAAAACCATGGAGAGAACGAAAATGGCAGCTATGATTTTGATGTTTTTTTAGTCTCAGATAGCATCGATTATAGTATTCCTGACGAGGATTATAAAGGTGTAGGTGAGTTTGTATACCTAGATTTAAATACTTCATCTGAAAATGGCTTAGTAAGTGGTAAATATAGCTTTTCAAGCGATAGAGATACATTTACTCTTGTTGATGGACTAATTGGCATCAAAATGGATATAAACACTGAAGAAGGTGAGGAGTTAGTTGAGATTGTAGCAGGAGAAGTAGATGTGTCAGTTTCGGGAAATAACACAGTTATTGATTTTGATTTAACTACAAGCACAAATAAAAAAGTTACAGGAAAGTTTAATAAAAAACTTACAAATCTGTAAATTAGATTATGTATCTAAAGCCCCCGTACCCTTTCAAAATATAGGTTTCCTGTCCAAAGCCTTTACTCAGAATGGTGGTATAGCCCTGTGTTTTGGGTTGGAGATTAATTACATTCACTACCTTTTCCAAGTACCTCCATATCTATAGTCAGGATTATTCTTTTTAACCTTAAGTAAACAATCGTTGCATACAAATACCCATTCATTTGGGTGCTTGTATTGAACCCTATACATTGTTGTAAAATCTAATTTACACATTACAATATTTAATACGTTCTTTCATACAATTAAATTAAGTAAGTATACAGGTTTACTCAGAATTATAGTATGACTCTGTGATTATATTTTGAGAGTGTTAAGCCTTCTTATTTTTTATTTTCTGAACAGCGACTCCGATAACTAGACCAAGGGAAATACCCAAACCAATATTATCAAAAGCAGCTCCGAAGGCTGCACCAAAACATAGTCCTAATCCTATGTAATATTCAGGTGAGCTACTATCGTCTTCTTTTCCTTTTATCTTAGCTCTAAGGCTTGATAACCACTTGCTTTTCATACCTCAAATATATCGTAAATCACTCGTTTCGTCTTCTCATACCTTTCTCTATTCTCTAAGGTCTTATAAACACTCGCTTTCCACACCCTAAATATGATAGTTATACCCCAAGGATTGTTTACCTTATCAAATAGAAATAACCAATTTGCAAGGGGCAAAAGTACATCAAGAAATTCATGCAAACCTCAATGGTATTCACAAGCTGAATACCTCTGAATGGAAGTCAGGAATGTATATTCTAAAAGTTGCTTCTGACCAAGATACACAGCACATCAAGGTGATGAAGAAATAAATTCGATTAGAGTCTCAAATACTCTACCAGAGCGGAATAGTTGAATTTCAGTTCACTATTCCGCTTTTTAATTTGTCCGTAATTGCCCGTCATGTATTGGATGTAATCAATAAACACATTTTAATTTTGGATATATTATCAAAATGGTTTTCATGTCTCACTTTTAATTATTCTTTCACTAATATCTTGGCTAAAAAGCGTTGCTGCCCCGCAGAGAGGTATGCACTATATACCTTAATTATCTGCTACTTATCTTTAACGATGAATTCCTCTTTTTGCTATTTCTTCGAGGTTATTTTTGGTTTCCGTATCTAATGACTTTATAAAATTATCTTGTTCTTTTGAGTAGTCATAAAAAAGAAAACCAAGTGCCCGTTTCACTTTTGTCGTATTTGTAATTTCCAATAGTTTAGATTGAACATCTTTTGATAACTAGTCTTCCAGTTTAAATTTTGTTTTGACAGATTGCTATAAAAATAACTTTGTTTCTATTTGCTCTCCAAATTCCCTTGTATATTTCTGTAAGAAATTTATAAAATAAGTAATATTTGGTTGAATTAAGAGTCTATGATTTGACAATAGTCTTAGAGCTGAACGTAAGAGGTAAGATTACTAAATCTTTATCAACCCATTATGTTTTTTCTTTTTGTACTCATTTTGAGAGAAGTAGTTAACCTTATATTCACGATTCTTTAGTATTTGTTCAAATGGCTTTGAAGTGTAATAATTTTTCATAATAATTGAATAATAAAAAATTAAAAAATAGTTCAAAATAATGAATGTATTAGTTACTGGACCTGATGGTCTTCTAGGTAGTAATTTAGTCCGAGAATTGATTTCTCGTAATTACAAAGTCTTTGCCTTTGTAGAAAAGAATAAAAGGTCAGAAACAATTTCAGAACTTGATCTAGAAATAGTTAGGGGAGATATCCTCGTAGAGAATGACATTATGTTAGCAGCAAAGAACATGGATATTATAATTCATTGTGCAGCAATGACAAATATGTATCCGCCTAGAATAGAGATGGTCAATAGAGTTAATATTGATGGAACTAAAAACGTTGTTTCTGCAGCATTGAAAAACAATATAAAAAGATTAATATATGTAGGGACAGCTAATTCATTTAAGTCAGGTGATATAGATAAGCCTGGAAATGAATTGAATGATTATGGAGCAACTCATTATGGCTTGGACTATATGGATTCAAAATATAAAGCTCAACTATTGGTGTTAGACAAAGTGAAAAACGATGGACTTGATGCGGTCGTAGTTAATCCAACATTTATGATTGGACCTTATGATTCAAGACCTTCTTCAGGAGAAATGATTAGAGGTGTTCATAATAAAAAAATTCCGGGTTACCCACCAGGGGGAAAAAACTATGTATCGGTAAAAGATGTTTCAATTGCTATTGTAAATGCAATAACAAAGGGTGAATCGGGTAATTGTTATATCCTTGGTAACGAAAATTTGACTTTTAAAGATGCTTTTGAAAAAATAGCACGCTGCACGAATTCAACACCGCCAAAATTAAAACTTACTAAATCACTTATTAGACTTTATGGAAAGGTTAGTTCTATTTTAGCTAACATTTTCAATTTAAATCCTAAAATTACTTATGAATTAGCAATTATATCCTCAGAGTTTCATTATTATTCGTCAGAGAAAGCAATAAAGTTTTTAGATTTACCTCAGACACCTATAGAGGATGCTATTAATCAATGTTACGATTGGTTTATTGAAAATAATTATTTAACAGAAAAAAAAGAATAAATGCATATTTTATCTAATTCTATTTTTTTGTGGAACCATGAAGATTTGCTTCCAGTTTTGCCGATTATCCTTACATTAATTTCTTTCATTCTGTATTGGTTTACTGCCAATTCTTCGAAAGTCAAAAAATATTATTACTCAAAATACTCCTTTGATGTGGCTGCTTACAAGCATATATTTTTCACTAAATTATTTGGTTTTTTTAGTATGGGAATAGTTCCAATTATTGTATGCCAGCTATTAATTGAAGATTATACTCTTTCTTACTATGGCTTAACGTTTATCAATGAGACAGCATTATTTTCTATTTTATGGACTTTAGGGTTATCTATTATTGTAATTCCATTAGTTTATTTCAGTGCTAAGAAGCCAAAGAACTTAGTGAACTATCCACAAATTAGGGCTAAAGTATGGAATAAAAAAATTGTGATTATTAATGCTTTAGGTTGGTTTCTCTACCTTTTTGGCTATGAGTTTCTATTTAGGGGTGTGTTACTATTTCCTCTAGTTGAGTCATTAGGAATTTGGCCAGCGATAGCTGTAAATATTGCATTATATTCTGCTACCCATATTCCGAAAGGATTAGATGAAACAATAGGTGCCATTCCTCTTGGTTTTATTTTATGTGTTCTAACAATATATTCTGGTACGATTTGGATTGCTTTTTTTGTTCACGTTGTCATGGCTTGGACAAATACTTTTACAGCACTTCATTATAATCCTGATATAAAAATTCAATAAACGATGAAGGATAAAGTTGCAATTGTTACTGGCTCAAGTCGAGGTATTGGTAAAGGGATAGCTAAGGAACTATTATTAGCGGGATCTAAAGTGATTTTAAATGGGAGGAATAAAGATAGACTTAAGAAGACTAAGTTAGAATTATTGAAAATCTCTAAAGATGTTCATTATTTCTGTTGTGATGTGACCAATACTGATGAGTCCGAACGCTTGATCAATTATGCTATTGATATGTATGGTCGTATTGATATTGTTGTAAATAATGTTGGTGTGTCAAGCAGGGGAACAGTGGGAGAGAGCCAACCTGAAGTATTTGAAAGGGTGATGAAAAGTAATTTTATTGGTTCTGTTTTACCGACCATTCACGCTATGAAATTTTTAAGGAAAACGAGTGGAAGTCTCGTATTTATATCTAGTGTTGCTGGTATCAGGGGTCTTCCAGGACTAGCCCCATATTGTGCATCTAAGATGGCACTTCGATCTTTAGCTGAATCCATAAGAATTGAAGAATCTGATTCGGGCATTCATGTAGGCCTTGTTTATGTCGGCATTACCCAAATTGAACACAACAAAGAGTCTATATCAGCTAATGGTTCTTCAGTAATTTTAGATGATCGCTCTAATAAGAAAGCTCAATCAATTCATTATGTAGCAAAAAAGGTTCTTCAAAATATTAAAAGAAGAAGATTCATTACCACTCTATCTACCATTGGAGTCATTAATGCTATCATGCAACCTTTATTTCCTATGTTGGTAGAACGATTGATAATTAGATCCAAAAATAAAATTAGTGAAAAGAGTAAATGATTATGGGTAGAAATTTTGAAAAGATTGAGTTCTCTTTATGGGGACTGCAGTTTTTTGAACCCAATAACCTTATTACTGATTTTTCCTCTGTAAGAGAGAGAACGTTTTTACTCTTTATTAAATGGCATCTACATTAACTTCACTCATATCATTGACGATAACCGCTACTTTTAATCCTTCCTTGTTATGAAGGACATAAATTAATGTGGTTTTGCCTGCTCCAAAGAAACCGCTTTGAAAAAGAAGGAAAACTTTATAAATTTTTAGGTAAGAATGGAATAAAATGGTATGATAAATGCAATAATTGTTCATCTAAACAACATATAGATATTCACCCTCACTTTCTAATGGAATAAATACGGTAAGGTAGAATGGCTCTCTTAAAATAACCAAGGTTGCAAAACATCACATTGAACAAGCTAACATGTTGCTTCTAGGTCAATCCGATGAGTGTGTCGTTTAATTTTTAATCTACCATCTCTAGAATAACCGGTGCACCAGCATCTAATAGTTCCTTATATTGCTTTTTAAGTTGTGTATTTAAGTCAGCAATTTTATCCTCATAAATTTTCATTAACTCATTTGCTATAGCCAGACTGTTTTTTGATGTTTGAGTTGGTCCATAACTACTCTCCCAAAGTGATGCTCCTGCTGCATTCATTCGGTCATTTAATGTCGGATCTGTTTTTTCTCCAACAGCATTCTTAGCCTCGTTTCCGTACAACGATGTTTTTAATTCAATGATTGAATCATTTATTATTTTTAAAGGTGTTATGACGGTTGAAAGTGGGCTACTTCCTTTTTTGGTTGCTACTAAAAGGGCCTTAGCTTTATTCTGAACTTCATTATATCGTTTGAACAGTATACTTCTCCGAACTTGAGCATCCATGTATTGATTAGTAAACACTTTTTGATTTACTATTGATTGTGGTGTAAGTGTACTCTTATTCAGAGGTTTTAAGTTTACTTCAACTTTGTTTCCTATAGAAGAAATATCTTTACCTTCAACCCGATATAATTGGGCAATATAATTTCCTGGTGCTACATACCATCCACGGTTTTGACTGTTTTTGTCTGTGGTATTTTTTGTCACAGGCCATGGGCTACTTCCTTTCATGTCCCATGCTGTTCGATGAATCCCTTTACTATTTTTTAATTTAAGTTTTCGTATGATATTTCCTTGTGAGTCGCTTATTTCAAGCCAGTATTGTGGAGTATTTTCATATCTTTCAGCGGCTAATACTTCCCAACCAGGAAAGTCAATATCTTTACTTTTTTTATTGAGCTCTTTTTCTGCTTTTGCTCGTTTTTCCTTATTTGTCTTTGGTTCTTCTTTAATGTAATAATCAAAGAGAACACCATGTTCAGGGTTTTTCCCATAGAAGTGTTGCCCACCTAAGCTACCACTTTTTTGCCGACCATCTCTTCTTGGTCTGAATAAGTAGGTATTCCTTGGCTTGAATAATACTGCATCTTCTTGCAGTAGATCGTTACTCAACTCTCTTAAAAAAGCATAGTTGTCCAGCACATAGAAACTCCTACCAAAACTCGCAGCAACAAGGTCATCATGCTCTCGCTGAATAACTAAATCTCTAATACTAATAGTAGGTAGTCCATTTTTTAGTTGTTTCCATGAATTCCCACCATTAATTGTAAAATAAATACCAAACTCGGTTCCAATAAAAAGTAGATTAGGATTAATGTGGTCTTGAACAATCCGCCATACATAACTTTTATCTGCTATACCTTTAGTAATCTTACTCCATGATTTTCCACCATTCTTACTGACAAAAAAGTAGGGTGAGTAATCACCTTGTTTGTGAGCATCTAGTGCTACATAGACGGTATTTTCATCGAAAAGGTCAGCTTTAATATCATTAACATAGGCTCGTTCTGGGACACCATCCAATTTACTTACATTAGTTTTTATCCATGTCTTGCCTCCATCTTTAGTACTTTGAATGAAGCCATCGTCTGTTCCTACATATAAAACCTCCTCATTAATAGGACTTTCTGCAATACTGGTTATGGTATTGTAAGTACTCATAGCGTATACGTCCCATGCATTATCATAGCTCTGTTTTCGTCCCATAATCGGTAAATCAAATCGTTCTTCACTTCGAGTAAGATCATTTGAAAGAGCAGTCCAAGCATCTCCGCGATTATCACTTCGCCAAAGACGATATGAGGCAACATATATACGAGCTGGATCGTGACTGCTCACCAATATCGGAGCGTCCCAATTATATCGTTCAAATCCCTCGCCTTTTGCTGGTTGTGGTCTTATACCAATTCGTTCCCCAGTAGCCATATCTATTCTACTATACCATCCCTCTTGGCTTTGAGCATATACAATGTTTGGATTATTTGGTTCTGTTGCTGGTTGATGTCCATCTCCTCCCAATACAACTTCCCAGTCGGCATTGGTGATCCCAGCAGCATTTACTGTCCTGCTTTTTCCACGTTGTGTATTATTATCTTGTGTACCACCATAGATGTGATAAAATGGCTTTGCATCATCTACTGCAAGTTTGTAAAATTGTGTTATTGGAAGATTTCCCATGTGTCTCCATATCTGAGCAAGATCAAAACTTTCATATAGTCCTCCATCCGTACCAACCATTAGATAGTTAGGGTCACTTGCTTTGAATGCTAAGGCATGGTTATCAACGTGTTTGTAGGCCTTTTTTACACCTTGAAATGTTTTACCACCATCATTGGTCACTTTGAAGTAGTTGTTGGCAAAATACACGCGATCAAACTGATGTGGACTTGCCCAAATTTCTTGATAATAATGTGGGCCTGTACCTGCACTTATTTGGTCACTTTGTTTAACCCAGCTCATACCTCCATTAGCACTTCGATAAAATCCTCCTTTTTTTAATTTTGTTTCAATAGCTGCATAGATTACATCAGGGTTTTGTGGGGATATAGCTAACCCAATTTTACCTAAATTTCTATGGGGAAGACCTGTTTTTAACTTTAACCATGTCTTCCCGCCATCAGTACTTTTATGAATTCCACTTTTTGGCCCACCGCCCAAATAAGAGGCTACTGTTCTGTGTCGCTGCCATGTAGCAGCATATAAAATATTAGAGTTTCTAGGATCTATCAATAAGTCCGTAGCTCCAGTCCATTCTGCATCACCCAATACGCGTTTCCATTTTTTTCCTCCATCTATAGTTTTATAAACCCCGCGTTCACCTCCAATGCTCCACAATGGTCCTTGAGCAGCAACCCATAAGGTGTTGGGTTTTGTTGGATGAACAATAATCTTACTGATGTGGTTAGAAGCTTTTAACCCCATATTTTTCCATGTTTTACCACCATCTTTACTCAGGTATATTCCATCTCCAAAACTGACGTGCCGTCCACCCACATTCTCACCCGAACCAACCCATAGATTTCTGGAATTGGTATCTAAGGTTATACATCCAATGCTATATACTTTTTGTGCATCAAATATGGGGGTGAATGTTACGCCTGCATTTTTGGTTTCCCATACACCTCCACTACCCACACCAACATACCAATGACTTTCGTCTGCTGGATCGATGACCACGTCTGAAATACGACCTGTCATAAATGCGGGACCTATACTTCGAAATTTGGCTGCAGGCATAGCGATACTATCCCATGTAATTCTTTTTTGGGCAAATAATAATGTTGCACTACATAAAAAGGAGAATGAAAAAATAAATTTAATTAGACGCATCGTTGGCGAATTTAAAAAAAAATATGTAGGAAAGAATTATCTTATATAGTTAGTTTTCAAAAGGAGAAACATTACATTTTAATCATGAATTATTTATAATATGTTGATTAGAAGATTCTGGTAACATGTTATTGATTTGCTATTACTAATAATTTATGTGCCAATTCATCCACTTCTTTTTCATTGGTATAAACTGCAAATGATGCTCTAATAGCATTCATGTTATTTTCAGTTACAGATCTTAAAATAATATTCGCTGTTTTTCTTAGTTCTTTACATACATCAGAACCATTTTTTTGTTTGATTTGAAAAGTGACTATTGAAGCATGAGCATCTAATTTAAATGGTGTGAGGATTGAGATATATTGATTTTGAGAAATCTTCTCATTAAATCTTGATGCAAGATATTTACCTCGATCTTCTACATTTTGTATGCCTATGTTGTTTATGAATTCTACTGCTGATCCAAGTCCAGCTATTATTGGAGCATTGATAGTTCCATACTCATATCTACTGGCGTGTTTTATGTATTCGTATACTCCCTTTTTTAAGTTAAATTTTATGTCGGTATACGCTCCAGCAAATAGGGGTGGTGTATTGTTCAAAAAATCTTGATTCATGTATAGGATTCCTGTTCCTTTTGGACCGAAAAGCCACTTGTGACAACTAGCAATAAAAAAATTGGGTTGAAGACTTTTAACATTTAGCGAAATTTGACCTAAAGCTTGCGTACCATCTATTACTGATTGTATCTGATTTTTTTTACATAATTCTATTATTCTCTTTACAGGCAAAACTGAACCAGTAGTGCATGTGATGTGTGAAATGGAAATCACTTTTGTACGATCTGATATTGATGATTTTATCAATTCTAGGATTTTTTCTTCTCTTCCAAGGATATCGACAACTTTAACTTTTATACCAATTTCGTTTTGAAGGGTCATCCATGGTGCAGAGCCACCGATATGTTCTTCACTGGTAGTGATAACCTCATCTCCTTCCTGTAGCTTTAAGCTTCGGGCAACAATGTTCATTCCTTCTGTTGCATTTCTTGTTATAGCTAGTTGTTCAGGATTTACATTCACGAACTTAGCTAGTTTGGCTCTTGTTTTTTCGACAACTTTATGGTCCTCAATACCATATTTATTTATGTATTTGATAGATGCAATCGTTGTTTCTTGAACAATTCGGGGTGAGGGTCCTATGCTTGCTGTATTAAAGTGCTTGCGAGAATTTGCCAAGGTAAATTGACTTTCAACCTTTTCCCAATCTAGGGTATTTCCGTCATCTTTTGTTATGTTGCTCTCTTCTATAGATTCATCAAATTCAGCCATACTTGAAAACGGACTAAATAAAGATAAAATTAATCCCTTCCATAATTTGTCTTTTATAAAGTGTCTTCTACTTTGTTTTTTCATATTGACTTCTTAAAAATAGGTTCTTTGTTTTTCTCTGGGTCTAATAATTGGATCCTTTGGTGTAAAAGAGATATCTATTAATTCAGTTTTACCCGAAGGCGAGATCTTTATCATGACAGATTGATAGGGTTTGAATAAAACTTCAATTTCATGTCTAGTGCCATTATAATGAATGGTTAGCGGTAAAGAATTTTCTTGATTCATGTATGATTGACCAGAATAGACTGGGTAGGTAAGATTTTTTGATTTCCACTGAGCTAGAAATAAGTATGCGTTTCCTTCGTGATCTACTTTGCACCAATAATTAGGAAGACTATCAGCCTCTAGTAAAGGTGAAGTAACTAAAACATCGTTAAGTTCTTGTTTAACATTAGGAAATTTCATGAGTTTGATTAGTTGTTCGCTATAGTTATCACTTTTAATTTTACTCGGTTCTAATGGTGTTCTTTTTAAGCAAATTGGTAATCCATTTCCTGCAAGCTCAACTATTCGATTAAGTGCCTTACTATCCATGTAATTAACATCAACATATAGCATCGAAAATGAGGCATCGCCAACGACAAGTTTTCCATTTGTAAATTTAGCTTTCTCCAAAAAATGTTTGTTAATCCATAATGGATGATATCCTTCTAGTTCTTTAGGTGGATCTATGTAGCGTAGTTCATATTCTCCCCAAACCCAAACGCGTTGTCTTTCGGGTGGGTATGCTCCTTTCATGATACCATCCTCGTGAGGAATATATACGGCTATATCGCTATATGTTTTACCAATTTGTAAGTATTTTGAAACCTTTTCTATATATGAATTGAATTGAGGTAGTTCATCACTGATACTTCCATTTGGCCCAAAATATGTAGTTGCAAAAAATGTATTGGTGTCCGAATCAATTGGGTTGTAGGGCATACCATGATAAACATGATGATTTACTCCATAAGCAAACATTGCATCTGCTACTATTTTTAAGTCAGCTGTCTGTTCTCTGTGTAAATAGGTATGTGGGAATCCGTACATGCAAGTAAAAGTCTCGCTAGAGACAAGTCGTTTGCTTGACAAACAGGCAGATGAACTTACAATGCGAGAGTAATTTGGATTATTGAGCATGCTCTCGGTTTCTGGGATGTCTACAAATGAATAAGTGGTCATAACATCAGTTGGGGATGCCAAGCATTGAACGCGAGACCATGCACCAAGTTCCTTACATTTCTCTACATAAGGTTTATAAAATCCTTGAGTGACATATTCATCTAGGTGCATCATGTAATCATAGCGAACTTCAGGAAAAGAATCTATCCCTTGATTCATGTAGGGTACAATATCATAACCAAAACGTTCTTTAAATGTTGAATCGAAACCCGTTGTCCATATTTTATTTTTTGAATTGAGTTTGATTTCCCATGAGTCAGTAAATAATGCAGATTTGCTACCATTTAAAGCTGGACTGATTGCTTTACCAAATGGATTTGCAAATTCTTTGAACGCAGCTTTTTTTAAATGGTCTATTACGAACATGGTGTCAGGCCATGCCCATGAGAACGTTAGCAGTTGTTGGAAGGTTGAGTCCTCGAATATTTGGGTGCGGTTCTCCTTACTGATATGTTTGTCTGCAACTGGCCAAGCACTCCCAAAAGTAAAGTCACAGGATAGACCAATGGTGTCAGCATATTTTTTTGTGTAGGTTGCCATTTCTGTCCATTCAGCACTCAGCCATTCTTGAGCAGAGCTGTCTTTAGGATAGTGCCTTCCGTATGAACGAGCATACATTTTTTGATAGCGATAAAGTGGATAAACCCAAGCAATTTCGACTCCACCAAAATTGTTGTCTTTGGCCCAATCCAATTGATACTTAATATCTGGTTTTTTGATTTCTGTTGCAAACCACCACCATCGAGTACATGGTTTTGTAGATGCGTAATATTCAGAGGCATCAATTACATTTTGGTATTGATTTTTTTTGCATGCCGTTATTGTAATAGATAACATTAAAATCAAATAACAATAATTTTTTTTTAGTTTGATGTTTTTTTTTGGTGTCATAGTTCTGTAATTATAAATAGGATTTGCTTTTTCTTATGATTTCTATTTTTTGACTAAATCGATTAATTAATGAGTCGTCAGTTTTGTAGGGTTCAATTTCAATATCAAAAGATTGAGCGTAATAGTCTTGTATATCATTTAGAAATACACTAGTAAGATTTGGCGTCCACTGCGTTCTTTTATTAATGGCATACTTAAGTTTCAAATATTTGCCTAGTTCTTGCCCAATTTCATTATTGATAATATCTACATAGTTATCTGTAGGAAAGTTAACCGTATCCTTAAGTTGAGCCTCAGAAAATTTACCAGACACTAATTCTGGCATATGATGTCGTTCATGAACGCAGGCTACAAAATGTGCGATATCTTCATTGTAAATTGCTGTTATTAGTGCTTGAGCTGTAATATGATTAAATGTATTAATATAGCCTTTCTCTAAACTATCTCTAAAATGACGAAATGCATGGTTCTCTTTTCTAATGTTTCGCATACTTGCTAACGCTAGGTCGTAGAAAGCAACATCATCATCTCCAAAAATTGTTGGCCTTCTTCGTGCAAGCATAAATATCTTGCTAAGTTCATTTCTGTTAAAAACTGCATATGGTGATTGAAAAGCTAGGAAAATCTTATCTATTAAAGAGCCCTTGTGTGCATCTGTTATATCTCCTTGTGTTATCCCTTCGCTCAAGACGGATAATATTGTCTGACCTTGGTTTTTATAGCTCATATTGACAGTGCCAATACATGAATCTTTGTTATCATTTGAATAACTTAAATCGACAACAGAATGAAAATCCTGTAAACTTTTAAAATTAGTTGCTAAGAGTGCTTTACAGCTGGGTAAGTTAACATCATCAGAGTGACTACACCCTGAGACAATCAGAATGAACAGAATACAGAAGAGATAGGTTTTTTTGTGTAAAATCACTTAGCTACGAACATACAATTAAGCAGACTAGTTAACAAAAGCTGTCCTTGATTATATATATTATATTACAGAATAGCCAATCAGGCGTATATTGCAAACTGTATTTTTTAATATATTAATGAAATTAATTAGTGTACTGATGTTTGTTTTTCTTTTGGTGAATAATTCCCATGCAAAAGATTATTTGATTACAGATTACGGTGCAAGAGGTGATGGGAAAATTTTATGTACTTCATTCATTCAATCTGCAATTGATAATGCATCAAAAGAAGGTGGAGGTAGGGTTGTGATTCCCAAGGGAGCGTTTCTATCAGGAACAATTTTTATGAAATCAAATGTCGAAATACACTTTAAAAAAGGATCGAGGCTGTTAGGAAGCATAAATCCAGAGGATTATAAAAAAGTAGGAAAATGGAAGGCGTTAGTTATTGCTCATAAAGTATCTAATATTAGTTTTTCTGGAAAAGGGACTATCGATGGAAGAGGGGATAAATTAGCCTTAAGAATAGATAGTCTATTTTATGCTGGACAGATTGATAGTTTGGACTATAATTTCGTCGAAAAAAGACCCAAGTGGTACCTTAGACCATTATTGTTTCAAATTTTAGCATGTGAAAATATAGTTGTTAGAGGCATTACACTCAAGAATTCGTCTTGTTGGGTGCAATCTTACGAGTTATGTAATAATCTAGTAATAAACAATATTGAAGTAGATAGTGATACGTATTGGAACAATGACGGCATTGATATTATGGATTGTAAAAATGTTGAAATTTCGAATTGTGATATTAATGCAGCAGATGATGGTATATGCATAAAATCAGAAGATTGGACTCGCAAACGTTTTTGTGATAATATTTTGATAAGTAATTGCAGGGTTAGATCAAGTGCTAGTGCCATTAAACTAGGTACTTCAAGTGTTAGTCATATGCGTAACATTACGATACGTGATATAAAAGTTTATGATACTTATCGATCAGCAATTGCTATTGAGGCCATGCAAGGTGGAGTTGTAGAAAATATCTTGGTAGAAGATATTAAAGCTACCAACACTGGAAATGCAATTTTTTTGCGTGTTGGTCAAATAAGAGGAGCTAAATATCCAGGTACACTTAAAAATGTGATTTTACGTAGAATAAAAGTGCAAATTCCGTTCAGTAGGCCAGATCAATCATACAACATAAGAGGACCTGCCTTGCCTTTTTTCCATAACACATTCCCCTCTTCAATCACAGGTATAATTGGTTATCCGATCCAGTCCGTGTTATTAGAGGACATTACGCTTATTTACCCAGGAAGAGGAAATGCGGCATATGCCAATTTCCCCTTAGATAGAGTTGATGACATTCCTGAATTACCCAAAAAATATCCAGAGTTTTCAATGTTTGGTGAATTACCCGCTTGGGGCTTTTATGTAAGGCATGCAGAGGGATTGCAAATGAAAAATGTTGTGTTGAAATTAAAAAAAGCGGATTATAGACCCGCTATTGTTTTTGATGATGTTGACGGCCTAAAACTCGAGGCACTAAAAGTCAAAGGAGATAAAAAGAAAATGAAGATTTTTAGAAATAATGTTCGAGCATTTGAAGAAAAATAAATGAATTAATACAAATCATTATTAGTAAAACTTTTACATTTCAGTTTTTGTTATAACTATATTAAATTATAGTGATTTAATTTTATGATATACAATACTACCCGAACAGATAAAAACATAGATTTAGCCGTCAACGAATTGGTGGGGAAGCGGTTTGGGATTTTTCATAAGCTCAAAAATGGAAGTATTGGTTCAGAATCATTCATAATTCAATCGTGTAGCCTCGAATTTGATATTAATTTCGATAGTATAGAATACAATCGTAAATGCAACATAGAACTAAGACCAAATGGAGTTATTGTTCATTTTAGAAAGAATAGTAGTAGTTTTATTTGGCCGATACCTTTCCGTCATTTGACGGTGTATAAGTCCGGGCAAATACTTTCGATTTACGAAAACACCATTTATTTAAAACTCAAACCAAAAGTCAATCGTAAAAATAATAGTCCATTTATCCTAAGGTTGTTAAATGCTAAATCATGCTATACTCAACTAAACCATCAATTTTAATTATGCAAAAACTTGATAATAAAGAAATTGTAAGTAGAATGAAACTCATTAATAATGATTGGGTTTTGATAGATAATTTTATCCAAAGACGATTTATTTTTGATGATTTTGTTAAGGCGTTTTCTTTCATGACTTCTGTTTCTTTAATAGCTGAAAAACAGAATCACCATCCTAATTGGGAGAATGTGTACAATGAAGTTATCATTAACCTGAGTACACATGATGCCGAGGGTCTTACTGAAAAAGACTTTAATTTAGCATTAAATATTGACCAATTGATCACAAGTTAATTTTCCAATATATTGTATTGTTTGGCAAATGTTCACTTTTAAAGGTCTTTTGTTTTTAATTAACTAACATTGCTGTCTAAACGTAACTTATGTCATACCAAAAAATATTTTTTTTAACTATTCTTTTTACCTTTAATTCATTATCGCATGCCACAAAATGGTATGTAAAACACAATGCATCAGGATCTAATAATGGAACATCGTGGACAAATGCATATAATGCACTCCAAGATGCAATTAATGCTTCCTCTGCTTCAGATGAAATCTGGGTAGCTGCAGGAACCTACAAGCCTACACGCATTCCTTCCAGTGGTGCAGCAAGCTCCTCAAGTAGAGACCTTGCATTCTACTTAAACAAAGATCTAAAATTATATGGTGGTTTTGCGGGGACAGAAACAACTCTTAACCAACGTGACATATCAGCAAATCCAGTTATTTTAAGCGGAGATATCGGGACAGTAGGGGACGTTACAGATAATTGTTATCATGTTTTTGTTTTAGCTAGTTTGTCATCATCAGCTGTCATTGACGGTTTTATAATTAAAGACGGTAATGCCAGTGAAGTATATCATTATGGCCTAACAATAATGTACGATAACCAATATATATTCAAATGTGCTGGCGGCGGTATTTATGTTGTTGATAGCGACGTAGATATTGACAATTGTGTCATTACAAATAATTCCGCCAACAATTGGGGTGGAGGTGGTATTTTTGTTAGCGGATGGTCAAGTTCGACATCAACAGAAGCAACTATTGATAACTGTGTTATTTACGATAACACTTCATCCGGCCAAGGTGGAGGATTTTATTCCTGGAGACCATCAGGTAATGGGACTTGCCATCCTGTCTTGACAAATGTTACAGTTTGCTATAACGGTGCTTCTGCTACTGGTAACCATGGTGGTGGAGGAATATATGCTAATAATGCAGATTGGACCATTAAAAATGTATTATTTTGGGGAAATACCATAGGTGGTAATGCTGCTTTACTAGGTGCAGATATCAGATACGGAAATATTACAAGATCATATTGTATGACACAATTAAATAGCGGCTTTTCATCTGGAACAGGTATGGTGACAGCAGGAACTGACCCGCTATTTATAAATTCAAGTGATCCTGATGGAGTAGACAATATTTGGATGACTGGTGATGATGGTTTGGTATTGAGTAGCTCTTCACCTGGAGTTGGAGCTGGAACAAGCACTGGAGCACCTTCTAATGATATTACAGGAAAAGCTAGAGCTACATCACCTTCGATTGGTGCTTATGAGGGT
>Ga0233438_10002216_pt1 | contig 19849 bp, 12 predicted proteins | sample SI_123_September_FD_182720 | JGI IMG/M metagenome (GOLD analysis project Ga0233438, IMG submission 182720) | Seawater microbial communities from Saanich Inlet, British Columbia, Canada - SI_123_September2016_10_MG | ecosystem: Environmental > Aquatic > Marine > Inlet | place: Canada: British...
CAATACGGAAGAGCCCAATCCCGGCTATCAAAACCCTTGTGGAAATTCCCCACCACCACCACCAGGCAACTCCCAGCCAGGTTCCTGCTCAGGCGGATTCACGACTGTTGAAAGCGTGATCACGCTTCCCGCCAAGAGGAAAGAACGTTCCGAGACTCATTACGGCGCCGTCGGTGCTCAGGTGAGCTATACCTACAAAGAGGTTCGCGGGCCAGCTCTCGAACTTAATGGTCAGTACTTTGCAGATGCCTACGCATCCTGTCGCTATACTTACGCAACAAAATGCAACCCTGGCGGTGACTGCCCCATGGTTGGATCCGAAAACGTGTTACAGTCTTATACGGAAGAGGTGTACAACTACGGAGCTGACGGAGAATTGGTTTCCAAGGTCTCTGACACCTATTCAAACGTTTTGTCAGCAGCTAGAGAGTTTAACTGGAGAAGTGGCACAGTAAATGGAGCGCCACAGGGATTTACTGCCCTGCAGTACACCGACATGTATCTTTCCCAGAGAACGATAGAGGCGTACGAAAAAGAGAGTGGTGGCAACGTTCAGACGGTTACGACTTTCACCTCTAACGCCGCAGATGGTTCCGGACTTGGTATTACTGAGTCTGAATTTGAAGGAGCCGGGATTTCCCTGAGCCCCGCCATCAGGACTCCCACCATTAACGGACAATTCTCTAACCTTGCAACCTCGACAGACGGTGGAGGCTCTGGAATGCTTCTTGACGTCATTAGCGGAGAAGCTGGAGCGCATAGGAAGTCCGAAATTGACGATGTCGTGAACAACGTCGAGGGGGATTACAACCTCAGAGGAACGAATATTCCTGTTTACGGCGGTAGCGGTACGGGAATGGCGATTACTTACTTTATTGGTCGAAATACTGACGGTCCAGACGTTCTAGAGTACGAGGTAACGGCGAGAGGTATCGGATACCAGGTAGGCGATATTGTATGGAGTGTTCAGCCTGGACTGAATCTGTTGCAAGGAGAGATGGCTATTAAGATTCTGAGAGTGACAGACGCAAGGGTCTCGGCGACCATCAAGCAGTCAGGATCTGGGTACAGTGAAGGTGACAAAGTATGGGTTACTGCTTCGACTCTTGTCCAGGCTGGTGCGGCAGATGCTGAGGGCCAGGGAAACATGGTCTTCGCGGTCGAAGCCACAGACAGCAATCAAAACGCGGGAGACAGCTCTCCAGGTATCTCGGCCCTGCAGATTAAAAACCCCTCCCCCACATTAATCAACGGAGTTTATCGAGGCTTCTCTGTAGACAACGTAAGTAGTAATGGCGTCTCTGCGACAGTAGACGTCTATGTCAGTGAATCCGGAGGCGTCACGGACGGTATTAAAACTAAGACACCGGACGACTTGTACAATCCTTCACAGATTGGCTGGGAACAAGAACTCCCGGCTACAGGAGGATCCGGGGTTGGTGCTACCTTGAAATTTCGATACAACGACGTAGAGCTTGCGAATAAGCCGGTTTTTGACGGGTTCAAGTTTACCGGCATTGGTAACCCCGGAAGCGGGTACCGGGAAGGAGATGAACTGAGGGTCAAAGCTGAGGACATTGCGAAGTTATTCTCCTGGATAGACCCGGAAGGTGATGACTTGAAAGTAGAGGTCACCAAGGTTACCGGGAAATTTGCCGAGGTTTATCCGGTCAACGCTGGCAGAGGATACGAGGTAAGCGATGTCGTGAAGATTGACATTGACGACCTGGTACGTGCCGGTGCTGCAAAGAGCGACAATCAGCCAGACCTGACCTTGAAAGTAACGAGTGTCCTAGAGGGCTCCGGTCAATCGCTACTGTCGATCAACGCTTTGGCCGGCAAAGTGACTACGTCAAGAACTAAAAGCGTTAGCATTACGACCCTTCCTCTGTCCCCTGACAGCCTTAACTCTCCAACAACAGACACGATTGAAGAGAGCACTGTGGTCAACATGCGTAACCAAAAGTTCCTGAGCACGCCTCCAGAGGCTGCCGACTATATCGAAGAGGCTTCCATGCCGATCCCATTACTTCTACCTAGTCAGTCGGAAGTATTAGCCGCCGTTGAAGAGTATGCCATCTATTTGCGAAACTTTACGCTGGGAGACGCTCTAGGTCTTCAGATCGTAGAGAACCTTACAGACGGGATCGTGGAGGGCTGGTATCCCGGAGTTTCTTTCCGATACGCCGATCCTTTTAGTGACAATATTTTGGCTATGCGGGCCGATGGATGTACGTGGGGACTGTCTCCAGAAGAGGCTGGTGTTTCTATAAACGGCATCTTCCTGGGAACGAGCCGAGGCACCTTGGTTATTCCTGACAACCTAGTCGGTAACATTTTACCAGTTCCGGAAGCTCCTCCAGAGTCCCCCGTAACTCCTCCTGATATTATCGTACCCCCTCCAGTGATTGACGGCGAAGACGGCACGGTCAATCAAGGCGATTACACGATGACCGTAGAGGTCTTTATTGGCACTGATGTCGAAATCGTGTTCGAGGAAAGAAGTTCCGAGCTTCTGCCGCCCTCCCCTCAGACCGTTATCAGCAGTGCTACTGTTGGAGTCTATCTGGAGGGGTCACTGGTAACCGCTGGCAGCACTCTAGAGACTACCTCTGGTGGCGGAATCCCTTATTCTTACAAGGGCAGCCTTTTGACAAGTGAGGCCGTCATCGTTACTGAGGATTTATTTGCGTGATCAGGCGTATAGGAATCCTACTGCGAATGCAAGTCGAACATGGCAATTAGAGCAAAAATCTCTGCGGGCGAGCTGACAAGGCAGGTTACCAGCAGCTATGTCGGCGAGACCTTTGAGGTGCTTCTGATCAATTCCCCTGGAACATCCTACCAGCCGGGGTTTACTGACGACGCTTCCTTTGCTGCCAACGAGGTGGCTCAAATCGGCGGTTATCGTCGACAGACTCTGACGTTCGCTGCATCAGATATTACCTCCTATTCGGATGGCGGAGTAGCCCTTGCTACCAAGGCCGCAGTATTCGCTCACGACGGCGGAGGAAGTACTTATACATTTTCTCACGTAGTCCTGGCCAGGGGGGACGGAAACGTGCAGAGCCTTGATACGCTAGTCTCGAGCAAGCCTGCGGGAGGTGTTGACGGCAGCTATACCAGTCTTCCTGTGGTAACTACCGGTAGCGGGATTGGCCTGACTGTCAACCTTACTGTCGCCAATAGTGGTATCGCCTTGACGGACTGGCTGGTAACTATTGAAGATCCTGGATACGGTTATGTTCAGGGTGACAGCCTTGCGGTCACTGACGCCGTCTTATCCGCAGCGGGCGCAATCGTTCAAGGAGCTGGTCAGATCAGCTTTGCTATCGCTACAGTTAGTGATGGCCAGGGTGAGTTCGTTTCTGTCGCTCCTTCGACAAATAACGTAGTAATGAGTGACGGGAATGAGGCTGTGTTTTACTTTAACTTGAAACAATTTGGTTACAACTAATGGATTTAATCACAACTCTTAGAGACCTAGCTAGAACTTCAAGAATTCTAGCTCTTGAGGACAGAAGTAAGGCCGCCATGAAGGTTGGCGACTTTGAGGGCTCTGTTCTAGGTGTCTGGCAAAGGGTGGACAGTTCAGGGGCCGGCATCGTTGAATACAAAGGCAAGGAGTATACAACAAAAAGGCAGGGCTTTACTTCATTGTTTAAGAACGCAAAAGTTCAACTCACTTATGTTGACGGCGTTTACTACAGCTCTTGGTGAAATGACTGTCAACCCTCCCTCTATTGGCAGTAATCCTATTCAGGACAGCCCTGAAATGATTATCGAGCTTTTGCCGGAACGTCCAGAAATTGGCAATTTCTTCAGCCCGAACAGAACCCCTGCTCAGCTGCTCGGATACTACAATCCCGTCCTTGATCGCGTTGAATTGTATATAGTTAACGCAAACGGGAACCAATTTCTTAACATCGGCTCATGATCAATCCTGGAAGACTGGTCGTCAAGACCATTGACACTAAAGATCTAAGGCTTGAAGAGAATGCTGGAATGGCATATCCCCAAGTGTACGAGAATTACCTCGACGTACCTCTTACGGCGGGAGAGGTAAAAGTTATGGGCCTTAATAGCTCTTACAGTGCAAGTCTAATTGTAGCTGTTGACATCGATGGAGAGCTTGCCTGGAAGGCCGCTATAATGGCCGACAGCGGAGTAGTTCCTCCTGACGGGCTTCCTTTTTACGCATAGGCAAACTAGCACAGCCCCGAAGAGAGCATGTCATCTTTTAAAGAATATTGGACAGGTTCAAAAAAAGGCGACCAAGAAGCTGAGAAGGAGCTGAAGAGGAAGAAAGCCTTGAACGGTTGTACGAATACTGAAAGAGACTGTGGAGCGGGATACGTCTGTCTCTATGGGCAGTGCGAGAAGTCGACAGGAACCACGGGTGATCAGTGGTGCCCTACAGAGGATAACTCTAGCGGGTGCTCTGGATGCAACGATTACGAGTGCTCCAACGGAATTATCACCATTGACTTTGACGGGAACACAATATGTGTGCCTAAAGCATGCAATAACTCGAGCCCCTGCCCCAGTGGATACACCTGTGTTAGCGGCACTTGCCAGAAGTCTAACTGTAACAGTTCTAAGCCGTGTGCGAACGGCTATTTCTGTGTTAACGGTCAATGCAGTTCAACGCCATCCGACGGGAGCTGCTCCGCAAATATTGATTGCCCTTACGGGTCTGTTTGCGCTGGTGGGTTTTGCGAGCCAGATCCTGACGTCGAGCCGCCTGATTACGGAACAGACGGCCAAGGGTGCAGCGTCTATTGTCAATCCTACTTCGAGGAAAATGGTCGAGTAGATGACGGGTGCCGTGGACTTACCTGCGGTAATTGCGATCAGTGCAATACTGCTTTCTTTGGCAGTACCACTGGCACTTGTGGCGCAAGCAGTAGCTGTGAATGTCAGGAGAAAAACGGCAGTCTTCCCAAGTGTGTCACATGCGGTTCTGATGGGAGTCAGATAACGGACTGCGATTGCTCTATATGCTCTTCAGTCGGCGCTGTTACTTGCCCCTGTGGCGTGTCAATTCCGCCGCAACAATACTGCAAGGGGCTTTGCGAAGACGGTTTGGTTACAAGTAGTGCTCTGAACAATCAGATTGCAAATAAATGCAACAGCGCCTGCGAGAATGGTCGAGATCCTTCTGAGTGCGATGGGGTGTGTTATACCTTTACTACGAGCAGTACCAACTACAGCTGTCCGGTGAATCAGGTATGCGAGCTGGTCGGGCAGATTACTGTAGGGGGAAATACGGAGTACATCTACAAAAACTGCGACCCTTCCCAGCGACCAGCATACTGCGAAGACACTCCGACTGCTCGGCGGCATATAGCCCTGTCTGTCATTGACGAGGACGATGGCTACCCCGCCGGGCAAAAGGACAACGATTGGAGGAATTATCGAGCGGCGTCACCTGACGGAATATTTGTTGTTCTTGTTCCCAATAAAGGAAATGGTACTGTTAGTTCTCCTGCCGGCTTTGACGGGTCTCGCTATGGTGTCAGCTTGACTGCTGACTGGGCTTCTATTTTGCAAGGCCCTCTCAAGAACGCTGCTTCCTGCTATGCGTTTATCGATGACTCGGGGTCTATGACGATTGGCGACGTTCAAGGAAGCCTTAGTCAATTTTCCGCGTATTGTGCTGCGAATGGTATCGCTTTCGGTTATACTGGCAATGGCAGCGAGAATTGGATTGGTCCTCATGTCGGGAGATAGTGCGGGCTAGGAAGGGTAGGAATCCTAGTCTAGCTTAATCCTGAAAATGGCAGTTTATCCCGACAGAATTGTTTTAAAAAATTCTGAGGAGTCGGGAGCTGACATCACTGCCGCTATTGCGCCTGGAGGTTCTGACGAGATTCTTCGCGGAGAGCTTGTTCTTGGTCTTAGCGCTGGATCTGCGCGACTGTTTACTGTTGATAACCAAGGGAACGTTGTACAGTTTGGAGGCAGTGACGCGGCTTTTCTGGGCGGTCTCGAGGATGTAGATCTGGGTGGGCTGGTTGATGGGCAGGTTATACGCTGGGATGCGTCGGAAAGCCTGTGGAAGCCAGCTAATTACAACGTCACGGACCTTGATGGCATTAGCACTTATTCTCTCGGCGCAGGGACCCCATTCCCCGGCACTGGGCAGACTTTAATTGACACTTCTGCTATAGCTGATGGTTATAGAATCGGAACGAGTGGTCACATCTCCCAGGAGGCGGGATCATCAGATATCTTCATGGGTGTCAGGTATAGCAGCTCTGCAACCCGTGGCGTAAAGGTTGGTCGCAGCCCTGGGACTTCCATAAGCCTCTATTCGGCAAGTGGAATCACGAACTTCACGGGAGCGCAGGACGCGACGGGAGATGCTGAGATCCGCCTATATCTGAAAGGCGAAACGCGATATTCTGGATTCCGTTCATCTTCAAACTTAAGTTCTAATATTGTCTGGACTCTGCCTGATGAGATAGGAGAGTCGGGCAGGGTTCTGACTTCCAACGGGTCCGGCGGATGGTACTGGAGTGTGGGTCCGGCACCAGACCTGAGCAGCTCTTCTCTCGGCTCTATCGGCGACGTCGACTTAACAGGCCTTGAGGACGGCGACTACATACGATGGGATGAGGACAGCTCTAGCTGGCTCGCCGTGGCTGGTTTTACGGGAGACCTTGATGGATTGAGTGACGTAAGAGTTACTAGCGATATTGTATATGTCGACCATACGGGCTTCGTCGTTAACGACGAGAGCGACTCGGCCGCATTCAATAACAGCGTCTCGTTGCTTAACAGTACCTATGCAGCTAGTATATCATTCTCTACATCCCAACAAACGAGACTTACTCTTGGGAGTAGCAGATACTCCGATTACAATGGCGTTATAACCGAAGCCGGAAAGCCCTTTACCGTCGGCAACACTCAAAAAGGAATATTGCGCCTAGGTAAGGCATCTAGCACTACTATAAATACTGTCAACGTCTCGAAAGCTGTAACGCTGTCCACAGATACGGCTACTCAAGACTACGAGCTAGTTCTTCCTCCCGCGACTGGTGGAAGTGGCCAGGTCCTTGGCACTGACGGCACGGGAAAACTTGGGTGGTACGACACTTATCCCCCTGTAGGTAACGGCCTTATAGAGTACACCATTGACGTTAACGCAAGCCCACCAATAATTTATGGAGAGGGTGTTGCAGACGGGTACCCCCAGCCCGATTTGCTAGTGCTGGTACCTGGCCTCTCGTACCGTTTTACTTCCTTAGATGATACGGTAGGTATTAGTGTCAGGTCGAGCCAGGGTGCATATATCGACGGGGGGATGTCTGGTATCGGAGTCGTCGGCGCACCTCTAGCGTGGACAGTACCACCGAACGCTCCTTCCGAAGGGCTTACTATTGGAAGGTCGGACACAAGCAGCAATAGTTCTAGAACACCTTTAGCGATTTACGCGGAGACAGTACCCCTAAGCCGAAACAGTATTGGCGACGTCTATGACGTAGATGTCACCACTGTTCCTCCAAACTTTAACCAGGCGCTAGTCTGGGACGGCTCGAACTGGACACCGGCTCCGGTCTACAGCGAGCTGGGTTCTATATACCTGCAAGGAGCCTCCTGGAACACAAGAGTGCCCACCGAGCCTGAAGCGGACGCTGACGGTTTCTTCACTTCGGCTGTCTCTTTTTTAGGTCAGCTAGGTACTTATGAGCATAAGCTGGTATTAAACGAGTTTACTTCAGGCAACGTTTCCGCCGCCAGTGTTTTTGACTCTATTATTGCGGAAGGGGACGACGTTTGGGTAAACATTACTTATTTCTACAGCAACGGAACTACCGCTGCGACAGGCCTGAGTGTCTCGACGTCACTGGAGAGAACTGGTTCAAGTACTTATACTCTTACTTTTAATGCAGCCTATGCCTCCCCTACCTCTACCTCCATTGCTGTTACCCTGCTCCAGAGGCGGCTCCTGGAGATTCCGGTCGATTCCGTTAATGGCCAGACAGGTGAAGTCGTTCTTGATGTCGCGGATATTAATGATGTCTTCTCTGAAAGCCTTACCGATTTAGAGGTTGGCTTCCCCTACATTAAAAAGACTTCGGGCCTGACCGGAGGCGTAGAGCTAAGATTCGTGAATCTGTCTGACGGGTCGAGCGAGTACCGCTTAACCTTTAACAACGTTGATGCTGCAGGGGTAAACAGGAGAGAGTTGGCAGCCAAGCAGAATAACGCTTACATCAGAAAAGCCGAAGAAGATACTTGGATTCCTCTACAGGTCTCTCCTCAGGTTGACAGCACAGGTGTTTATAGCTATTTTGATATTTCGTCAGAGGCTACAGACCTTTTCTTACAGTCTGGGTTAAATCAAGCATTTTTTGTTAAATTTGAAATAAATCCTCAAGAAGGGTACACGCTCTCGGCCGATTCCATTCTGCAATATGATTTCAAGGATGGCTTATGGAAACCAGCGAGTCCTCAAATTTCGGCAGGCGTTAGTTCAGTTAACGGAGAGACAGGGGATGTCATTCTTGCGCTGGGCGACCTCGCCGATGTAGAGTCAACCACTCCCACGGATGGACAAGGGCTCGTTTGGCAGGGATCTTCATGGGCCCCTGGCTCGCTAGGGGATTCGGAAATTCGATGGACCATCTCTAACTCGGACTCTTCGGACTATCTCTTTAGCGGTCCTGGTTTTACCGGCCCCACGGCCGATCCGACTCTTTATGTTATGCGTGGGCAGACTTACATTTTTGAGAAGTTAGTCACGCCTCACCCGTTTCAGCTGCAAGCCTTGCCTGGGATTGGTCAGTCTGCTTACGAAGAAGGCGTTACAGGAACTCAGCCTTTAGCTGCAGGAACCATCGAATGGGTGGTACCTATGGACGCTCCTGATGTCTTGTACTACCAGTGCACTGCCCATAGTCCAATGTTTGGTCAGATTATTGTTACTGGCGGTGGCGTAGATGTAGAGTTGGCACTGGACGACCTGACAGACGTCAGCTACTCGAACGGCTCACTTGAGATCAATGCCCTCGATCAGGTTGCATTCAGCAGCGCCGACGTGCCCTCTGGTGAGACATGGAAGGTCTACGCCAACCCACAATACGGGATGGCGATGGGCGCCTACAGCACCTCTAATACTGAAGGTTCGTTTGTTTACGCCCACAGTACGAAGGGCATTGAGCTAAGGCCTGAAGGCTCTGAAATCATCCGCCTAAGCGGCCGCTATGATCAGACAATCAATCAGCCCGAACTGCGCTGGGAGTCCGGCAACGCAACAGGTGACAGTCCAACGGGCAAGTACATCGGCCTGAAGATGCCTGCAGGCGTCACGGTTAATCAGACCTACATCCTGCCTGCATTAGACGGTTCAGCAGGACAAGTGCTGTCTACCGACGGCTCTGGTGTGATGTCCTGGGCTGACAGTGCTTCCGAAGAAGTTTCTCCGCTAACGGTTCAGGCAAAGAACGGAGCTGCTGGGGCTCCCTTAGGAATAACCAGCAACGTTTCCACTCTCTCTTTCAATACCGGTAATGGCTTCAGCGTAACCGACCTAGGGAGTGGGGAGGCTTTTATTGAACTCGGAAGTTCGTTCGCTCCTTGGTATGTGGACGGACAGGCTACTCTGGCTCCTGCTGGCGAAGAGCCTATCAAGTTCATCGCAGGCTCTGGTATTTCTATCACCACAAATCCAAACACTCTCGTAAAAGAGATTAAATTCGAGGCGACTGGTGGAGGTAGCGGCGGCAGTGGTAGTGGTGCAGCGGCTGACCTGGTTTCAGAAACGGCTACTACCGCGACTGGGCTGGCAACGTTCGAAGAGATAGGACTAAGCGGCATCCTTGTAGAATTCGAATGTGACGTAGACGCCTGGATTACGTTGTATCCTACAGCTGCTCTCAGGGCTGCTGATACTGGTAGAGTTTTCGGGGAAGATCCTCAGCCAGGTTCCGGAATCCTTTCAGAGGCCTATGTCTTAGCTGGGACAAGCGTTCTGGCTACTCCGGGAACAGTTTACTTCAATAATGATACTCCAGCTACGAGCGCTGTCTACGCTCTTGTGAGAGGAACTGATGGGACACTGATAGATTCTGCTACTGTTGACGTCAAGGCCTACCCAAGCGTCACAGGAGTGCCTTCTGCCGTTGGTGGCGGTGGTGGTGGATCGACAGGAACCCGTTTAAATGAGACCCGGTCTGCGGTCGACGGCGAGGCATCTTTTGTTGGATTAGGGCATTCCGGAGCGATTGTTTCAGTGGCTGCTACTGCCCCAGCCTGGATCGTTATCTACGGATCAGAGGCTGATCGGACTGCAGACTCGTCGCGTGCATTCAATACGGACCCAGCTTTAGGCTCTGGAGTATTTGCGGAGTTTTATGTCGAGGCTGGTCAGACGGCACTGGCGACCCCTGGGACAACCTACTTCAATAACGACACGGCCATGACAGAAGCTATGTATGTAGCTGTAAGGGATTCCGGAGGAAACGATCTGAGCTGCGACGTTACTATAGTTGCTTATGGCAATCAAGTCATCACTGCTATATCGGGAGGAACGTTTGGCTCAGGCCTGTAGGAATCCTAGCGGAGACTGACCGCCATTAAATGACAGAACTTAACGCACGCCTGATAGCAAAAGCTTCTGGGACTTCTGGCGAGTCTCCCCAAGCAGCGGACCTAGAAGTCGCCGAAATTGCTGTCAACACAGCTGACGGAAAGTTCTTCACAAAGCATACCGACGGAACGATCAAGGTGATTTCCGGGACCGGCGGTGGCGGCGGTGCAGTTGACAGCGTCAACACCCAGACCGGAGTCGTCAGCCTTGGCATCCAGGACATGAACGACCTGGCGTTGTTATCCCCAACGCAAACCCCTGGATACTACTGGGGCAACTATCTGAACAGCAACCAGAATTGGGATTACGCGGGCAGCGGGAAATACGGCCTGAAGGCTTCGTCAGTCGAAGGCAAAGATTGGATTTTGACCGTTTGTTCGTTTGACGCATCCGGCAGCGACCGCGACAGCGACTGGGCAACGGTTGAAGTTGGAGACCAGATCACGCTTTCAGAAGACGGGACGGCCTGGCACACGTTTGAAGTTGCAAGCGTCAGCAGATACGACAGTGACAATTATTCGGGCTACGTCAAACCGGTTTATATCATCGGGATAGTTGAGGTTTCGGCTGGCATTCCCGACCTGGCGACATGGACTGGCGGCTTTTATACCGATCCACTGCACAGAGCAGATTTTCAGCCCCTTGCCGAAGGCGACATCCTACAGTGGAACGATACTGAATCCAAGTTCAAGCCTGCTCAGTTGCCTACAGGCGGTGGAATAGAAGAAGCTCCTGAAGATGGAACGCCTTATGTAAGACAAGATGCTGATTGGGTGTCTGCTCCGAGTGGCGGGGGCGGTGCTGTCGACAGCGTTAATGGTGAGACGGGTGTCGTGTCCCTGGGCATCCAGGACATGGATGACTTCAAGCTGTACCTGACCAGCGGTGGCGCTGTTTCCTTCGCAAACAAGCTCACCGGAGCCCCCTCCTCTAACGAAACTTTGGCACCCGACACATGGAAGTCCCTGGACTCCGATTCCTCTGGGACATTCTGGATCTATCTGCCGAAGAATGCGACGACCCAGCTTCTCATCGGAGGGACGGAAGTCACGATTCAGTTGTCGACAGGTGTCAACTTCACTGCAACCGTTGACAACAACACCACCTCTGCAGGCGAGGTCCACGCCCTCAGGTGGGAATCCCCTCACCCGCCAGAACTCGCCCAGGTGGACGATGCTCCGGCGGGCACATCTCTCACGATCCTCAGCGGCGTCCTACCAGGAGCAATCAGCATACCTCTAGCTGAGGGCGACGTCCTGCAGTGGAACGCAGGCCAGGCGGCCTTCATGCCTGAGCAGCTTCCTGAGGGCTTCTCCGGGGACTACAACGACCTGGTCAACACGCCCACGATTCCTCCTGCAGGCATCGGGGAAGCTCCACAAGACGGCAAGGTCTACGGCCGATCTGATGGCGCATGGACCGAGGTCACCGGGACCGGCGGTGACGGTGGTGCAGTCGACAGCGTCAACGGTGAGACGGGAGTCGTCAGCCTTGGCATCCAGGAGATGGATGACTTCGAGTTAAATGAGCTGGAGAATCCGGTCACTGGTGGCGAGTGGACCACCTACTCATCCAACAGCATCTCGTCTGGGCGATGGGGGTTCAACACTGTCTCAAGCAAGGAGTACCTCTTAGTAGGTGAGAACGACTCTAGCGGTGAGTATTACAGCGATGAGTTCAACGGAGGCGGTGGCAAGTTATGGATTCAGTTTGCCGGAACCGGGGGCACTGCAGATCTTTCAGTGGTCAATGGAACGTTCATTATTTCCGGAGGCGCTAATGGTAATTATTGGTCAATTGGCAATTCAGACAACACCCCCATTAGTCAAACCCTTGGCTATGACGGTGATACGACCAGGACCGTCAAGATCTGGTTCGGTGACCCTTCACTGACCGAGGAGCCCCTAGCCGAAGGAGACATTCTCCAGTGGAACGATACTGATCAAAAGTTCAAGCCTGCTCAACTGCCTACAGGCGGCGGCGGAGCGGTCGACAGCGTCAACGGTGAAACAGGCGTCGTCAGTCTGGGCATCCAGGACATGGACGACTTCGAGCTGAATCTGCCGGCCTCAGTAGTGGGTGGATCCCGCGTCAAGGTTGCGGCACCGGACTTCCCTAACACGACCAATGGTTTTGCCACGGAAAATTTACTCTTTCTCATTGATCACGTCGGGGCGAGTGGCGTTAATGAATACGAAAGCGGCCGTTGGATCAGCCAGATTGTAATAGGTTCCACGATCTTCGTGACGGACCCAGGCGGTAATCAGTTTACAACAGAAGTTTTAGGTGACCCGATCACCGATACCGCAAGCCAATACGGCCCGCGAACTTATTTCACTACTTCCACTGCATTTAGTGGTGCAATGTTTGCCCTGCCGACGGGGACAGAAATTTCGATCGGATTAGGCGGGTTCTATGGCCCTGGAGCGCCACTCCTTCCCTTGACCCAGGGTGATATCCTGCAATGGAACGATGCCGACCAGAAGTTCAAGCCTGCTCAGCCATCTGAAGTCGGCTTAGGAATCGAAGAAGCTCCTGAAGATGGCACGCCTTATGTAAGGCAAGATGCTGATTGGGTGTCTGCTCCGAGTGGCGGTGGTGGTGGTACTACTGACCTGGACGGCCTCAGTGACGTCACGGTGTCCAACCCAGGCGATGGTCAGATGATCGCCTACAACTCTGCTACCAGCGAATGGGTAGGTACTGAAAGCCTGATCGACTGGACCGTTACCGCTGGCGATCCACACGCCGCAAGTGTCACATTCTTAGGCACCTACGACACGACCCTCACTGTCGGCGGAGTGACTCCAACTATCGCCGGCACGGTGATCACCACCCCTGGCAAGTTCGGCAACGCGGCCACATTCGATGGTAGTTCACGCCTCCAGTACGGCTCATTCAACGCCGTTGACATGCCTGCTGATTTCACTATCGATTTCTGGGTCAAGGTTGACGACGCAAGCGACCACGGCCTAATCACTAAGCGCAACCAAGTTGGAGCAGGTGGCGGAACCTGGGGGATCATCACAGGCTCCGGCGGTTGGTCGTTCCAGGATCTGCAAGCTATCTCCTCCTTCGCCGGCACGACCCTTACGGTGGGCCAATGGCATCACCTCGCCATAGTGAGGTCAGGGACACAGCTCTCGACCTATACGGATGGCGTGCTTAATAACACAGCAAACTGCATTACCAATTTCACGACAGGCGAAGCCCTGCGCGTTGGCAACTGGGACACCTCTGGCTCCCGCCAGCTACTAGGCCAGATTGACGATCTGCGTATCACTCCTGGAGTTGTCCGCTACACGGGTGCCAGCTTCACACCTCCAACAGCAGCCGCCGATTCCGTAGCCACTCTCTCTGGCGGCCTCCCTCTAGGGAACCTTTCGGATGTGAATTTAACTGCGCCCGCTGACGGTGACCTGCTGAGCTATGACAGCGCGTCTAGCGAGTGGGTACCGAGAACTGTTGGTATCCAGGACATGGATGATTTTGAGCTGAATTTGTCCCCCAATGCAACTTGGTCGATCACTGCAACTGCGTCTCACGCTGGTGGCATGATTTCTGGAGAGGGATATGTAGGTTCGACTAGCGTCAATGTTTCGCCGATAGATGCGTCAGGTGTCAACAGAGGGAGCGATCTGATTGCCTGGACGCAAACTCTCAGCCTGCCAGCAACTATTACATTTGAATTTGGCGGAACAAGGTACCCCGCAACTTGCACTACTACGTACGAACAAACCACCTCGACAGGGGCTTATCTGCCTCGCATGGCCTTTGATTTCGGTGGCATTGACCCCTTTTCTGGGGAAAAGTTTATCGCCGAAGAATTGAATATTGTGGAGTTCACGTCTTACTTAGGCTCCACAAATATCCCCCTCGCCGAAGGTGACATCCTCCAATGGTTTGACTCTGAACAGAAGTTCAAGCCTGCTCAGATTGGAGGCACTGTTACCAGCGTCAATGGCGAGACCGGGGTCGTAAGTTTAGGGATTCAGGACATGGATGACTTTGAATTGGCCGCTTTCGGCTCTGTCAATTTCACGAACAGGGTCCAGGATACTGTCGACATTCTGGGGCCTGAGTACTGTCGCTTTAACAACTTTGCTAATACCTCCGGTAGTAATTACTTCTCATGGCATTCCTCCTTGAATACCTTGGACGCAATGCAGGTCGGCGACGATATCACCTTTTCGTCTCCAGGCCTGACTGACTTCGTAACGACTGTTTCCGAAGACCAGGAGGCTAACAATTACCTCAGGGTTACTGGGAAGTTCCCTCAGGAGTTTCTGGACATCCCCCTTGGTGCAACCTCAATCACCATCTCTTCCTCTCGCCTTGGTGTTGGATTTGAGCCCCTCTACCAAGGTGACATCCTCCAATGGAGCGATACAGACCAGAGGTTCAAGCCTGCTCAGCTGCCTGAAGTGATCAACAAGGTGAGGCTTCAAGTAGAAGTCGCCGCTTCGACTGACTTCGCTGACTTCCAGGCAAGGATCGCGGCCTTGTAGGTATCCTAGCCCAGCTTAATACTGGGCATGGACTTACAGGAAGAGTTGAAATCTGCAGGCACTTATCCTACTGGACCGGTATCTGCCTGGCCGGAAGAAAGGAACAACCGACTTCTCGAGGCTATGGCACCAAAGAAGGTCAAGGCAACTCCTGTTCAGATGGCGAAAGGGCTGGCACAAAATGCTAGCGCTTTTATTAAAGGAGGAAAAGTTAGTAAAGAGGTTTACGATTCTCGTTACGGTACGTGCGAGGCGTGCCCTTCTTTCATCAAGCAAAGCAAGAGATGTTCGGAGTGCGGTTGCTTCATGAAGGCCAAGGCGTGGATCAACGAGGACCCTGACTTGCTTTGCCCTCTCAAGAAGTGGATAAAATAGCGTTTGGAATAATACGTCGTAACATTCTTTCAGGGGTGATCCCTGATCCGCAACATGAACGAAGAGAACATGACTCCCGAGACGGAAGTCGCCGCTCCAGCCGCTTCAGTCACTGATGACATGATGCCTCGGTCGGAGGCTGAGAACCTTTTAAAGGCTCTTAAATCTGAACGTGAAGCCCGTAAGCAATACGAGCGCGAAGTCAAGGAGACAAAGGCCCACCTCGAGCGATTTGCTGACATCAACCCTGAGGAGTATAATAAGCTCCAAGAGGAAGCAGCGGAAGCCGCTCGGATGCAGTCCCAGTGGGGCGAGACTCGTGATGCAATTGAGAGCAAGTACTCTCAGCAGGCTCAAGAAGCTCGCAAGGAGGCTGAAGTCGCAACGCATGCTCTGGCCGCGTATCGGAAGCAGTATGCTCTGGAGAAAGTGTTCAACTCTGCCGGAGGTCGTACTGATTCTGTCGACGGTATCTCGTTCTTCGACCTGATGGCTGGACAGCTTGGCGAGAACTTCCGTCATGAGCCTGACGGATCTCTGACTGTAGTCGACAGTGCTGGCGATCCCCTCCTGGATAAAGATTCCGGGAAGCGTATTACTCCCGAGGACTATCTGAGCAGCTACAAGCATCATCCAGTTTTTGGCACTTTCTTTAAGGGAGCTAAGGGGAGCGGTGCTGGTATTGGCTACGGTGGTACAGACTCTAACGGCATGCCGGTCGAGGATCTTTCGGGACTGTCCACTGAGGAGATTTTCCGACGTGCTTTCAGTTGACTAAGGCTTTCAACAGTCCTATTGCCTCCTTCGGGGGGCTTTTTTTTATGGAAAGTTCAAAACTAGCTATTTAGGTAACCTTACTTTAGATGATACCCTTACGGGTCGTTTCGTGACGAGGCGAACTGGACAGGGTGTCCTGAGAAAATGAGCGCGATGCTCGGCTACTCAATCACCCAAACCTTTTCACCTTTTCATCTTTTAGGTATTTAAAATGGCACTTACTCTGCTCGAAGCACAAAAGCACGCTAAGACTCCTCAGGAGCTGGCCGTGGTAACTGAGTTAGGAGCTGGTCAGCTGATGTCCGTCCTACCTTTCCGCAACATCGAAGGCAACGGCCTGTTCTGGAAGCGCGAAGAAAGCCTTCCCGACGTTGGATTCCGTAACTACAACGGCGCCCTGGCTGAGAGCTACGCTGAAGTTAGTCAGCAGTCCGAAAGCCTGAAGCTCTTTGGTGGCGACATCAAAGTTGACTCAGCTATCGTAAACCTTGAGGGAGCTGAAGCCAAGTCTTATCAGATCCAGTCCCGCGTCCGCGCAATGCGTATGGCTTGGGAATCACTGTTCATTAACGGCGACTCCAACCAGTCCCCTTCTGAGTTCGACGGTCTGGCCGCTCGTATCGCTGCTGGTTCTTCACAGTACTTCGCCAACGGCGGTGGTGCTCTTGACCTTTCCAAGCTTGACGAAGTCATTGACAACGTTGACGCTCAGGGCGGTCGCAAGTACATCGTCTGTTCGAAGTCCGCTCGTCGCGCTTTGACGAAGCAGGCTCGCAGCAACGGCCAAATCGAAATCGCTCGTAGCGAGTTCGGCTATCAGCAGACCACCTACATGGGCCTGCCTTTGCTCGAGCTGGATCGTGACCACAAGAACGTTGCTATCCTTGACAGCGACCCCGCTGCTCAGGACCTCTACGTGGTTTCCTTCGGTAACGACCTCCTGACTGGCATCCAGAACGGTGGCGTTGCGGTTCGCGAACTGGGCGAAAGCTTCGACCAGCCTCAGCTGATCACACGTTGCGAATGGTATTGCGGTCTTGCCTTGATCAATGGCCGTGCCGCCGCACGCTTGAGCGGAATCGACGCTACCGCCTGATCTCGGTAAACAACTGAATAAAGTTAGGGCTCCTGCGGGGGCCTTTTCTTGTGGTAAACTGAAAGCAGCCTAAAGACTGGTATGTAGCAGTGCAGGCAGACATGGTTAGGTATTATAATAATGAATGAGCTTCGCCCCGGTAAAGCTCTTCGTCTCTCCAATCTCTACAATACTAAGGAGTTTTCATTATGGCTGCACGCTCAACTGGCATTTTTCCAAGGGAAGGATTCAACCTTGACGCCGAGTGCGAAGTGACCACATCCCCAGCGGCCGCGGCCGTAACCCTGGCCCACGCTAAGACCATCCGCTTGATCGCTGTCGGCTTGACCGGCGGTGACGTGACTGTGACCGTAGGCGGCCAGACCGTCGAAATCGCTGAAGCTACCGACCTCGACCTCAACGGCGTGGGCATTGCTCACATCCGTGGCGCACTTTGCGACGCTGACAACAACATCTCCTACGCCCTGAGCGCTGGAACCGTTGCTGGAGTGTTCTACGAGCTGGTCGACGGCCCCCGTCGCTGATTCGCTTAAACAACTAAATAACAAGGGCCCCTACCAAGGGGCTTTTTTAATGCCGGAAGACTAGAGAGATATAACAGTGGTCTCAACCATGGCAGATCCTATTTACGGCATTCACCAGTCCCAGCCGTACGACATTTATAGCTACATGAAGTCTAATGCCAAGAAGCTAAACCTCGTTGGGCGTTTCTCTTATTTGCCAAACCTTTTGAGCAGGCCTGAAGTAGGTCTCCAGGACGGAATGGATTTTATTATCAGTGATGAGATCGCATACTACGACGAGCCCATGCTAAACGGGCAGGTTCGCAGATATGCCAAGATCCGAACTTTTTTAGCTGATTATTCCGCGACCCGCAATTACGGAGAGGGTAATCATAACATCAAGTTAGTGGAAGACGAAATCATTCGTTTGGGTTACACTGACCTGCAGATCGTTGCTTCTTTAGACGACGCTACAGGCCTTGCAGCCTATCTTGGTATTGACCATACCCGCCTGGGCGCTATGATGAATGCAGCTGAAGTTCTTGACATTCGGGCTGGTGTTCCTAGTTACGTCAACGATAGCATGTCTATCATGGACGCCCCCCATGACGGAGAAGGTTATGCGCGGGTTAATGGAGAATGGGTGCTGAACGATCACATGGTTCATCCTGATATTGACGGCGGCACAGCAACCGTTTGATCGGCAGACTAACTTAGAATCAGGTACCCTCATGGCAATCAGCCCCGAAGATCGTTCAAGTCTGAAGCCTCTGCGTGGTACGTTCGAGGCTTTAACTGCTAACGTCCTAGATATTAAGGAAAACGAAATCTGCTACGCGACGGATACTCAACAGATCTATATCAAGGCTGGGGGGTCATTAGTCGCGGTAGGGGCTAACCTTGGCCTCTCTACATTATCAGCTCTGTCGGATGTACGGGTAACCAATCCCAGCCCCGGAGATGCTTTGCTGTACCAGAGTGGCGAATGGCGGAATGGCGGAATGCAAGACGGCGGGAATTTTTAGCCCTATAGTCAAAGAAGTGGGGTAGGAAGTCTAAACCGTACAAGGTTTGCAAACCTCAAACATGGCCAACCAAATTCGCATTAAGCGCAGAGCCGCCACAGGCTCAGCTGGTGCACCCTCATCACTCAAAAACGCCGAACTAGCCTTTAACGAAGCCGATAACGTACTCTACTACGGTTACGGCGACGACGGCAACGGCAACGCAACATCCATCATCGGAATCGGTGGCGACGGTAACGTCGTTTCTTTGGGCGGTACCCAAGAGATCACCGGCAACAAGACTTACAGTGGAAGCTCCGACTTCACTGGCCCCCTCAAGATTGACGGCGTCACTGTTTCGGCTACTGCGGCTGAACTGAACAAGCTTGACGGCGCAACAATCTCAACTGCTGAGCTTAACTTCCTTGCAGGCGTTAGCTCCAACATCCAGTCTCAGCTGAACGCTATTCAGTCTGACGTCAACCAGAACGAATCAGACGCTGACTCTGGCATTGCTGCTAACGAAGCTCACATCGACAACCTGGTAAGCCTTTCTGGCGTTGCTAAGGATGCTACCGATCTTGGCGCTTTCACTGGCTCTACGATCACCGATTCCTCAACAGTCAAGGCTGGCTTACAGGAACTGGAAACCGCTGTTGAAGCAGCTCAGTCCAACGCTAACAGCTCCTCCGAAGTCAAGACTCAGTCAAGCTCTACTAACGCTGCTCACTACCTGACTTTCGTTGCTGACAACAACAGTACTCCTACTGCAGAGCCTATTCGGACTGCCGCTGGCGTTAAGTACAACCCTAGCCTGAACCTTCTGGACATTTCCAGCGGTATCGTTCATGCTCAGTACTTTACGATTGATAACGTCAATCTTAACGCTACTGCGACTGAACTGAACATCCTTGACGGTGCTACACTTAGCACTACTGAGCTGAACTACGTTGATGGCGTAACTAGCTCCATCCAGCCTCAGATCGATG
>Ga0233438_10002218_pt1 | contig 19831 bp, 22 predicted proteins | sample SI_123_September_FD_182720 | JGI IMG/M metagenome (GOLD analysis project Ga0233438, IMG submission 182720) | Seawater microbial communities from Saanich Inlet, British Columbia, Canada - SI_123_September2016_10_MG | ecosystem: Environmental > Aquatic > Marine > Inlet | place: Canada: British...
TATTTTCTGATACTTTAAGTGTAAATTTACATTGAGATGTGTATCTACAAACAATTCCATTGAATTTATTTATAATTAATTTATCAATACTATATTTCTGATTTGAATTATATGGATTTGTAAAATTTTGTAAACTAATGATTATAGGTTTTAGAATAGCATATATAACTTTTTTATAATATTTTTTTATAAGATGGATAGTTATAGTTATAAAATAGAATTACAAATCATATTAAAGTATTAAAAGTAAATCAATTAGGACAAAAAGGGAAAAAAGCACTACCCCAAGTAAGTCCAGCACCAAATGCATCAAAAAGAATATTATCTCCTTTTTTTATCTTACCTTGTTCATATGCATCATTCATAGCCATTGGAATAGATGCTGCTGAAGTATTACCATATTTATCGACAGTAATTACAGTTTGACTAGGGTCTAAATTTAAAGCATCTCCAACAGCTTTTATTATTCTAAGATTTGCTTGATGTGGTATAAAGTGTTTTATATCTTTTGTTGTGAGATTATATTTAGTAAGCATATTTATTACATCTGAAGTTAATGTCTTAACAGCTAATTTAAAAGTCTCATTACCTTTCATTTGTATACAAGATAATTTATTATCTAAAATTTCTTGGGAAAATGGATATTTACTACCACCACCTTGAACTTTAATCAAATCAGCATAATTACCATCACTAGAACAATTTACATCTAAAATAGCCTCATTTTTATCATTTGTTGCACTAATTATAGCTGCACCTGCACCATCACCAAATATGAAACAGGTAGATCTATCTTCATAATTTAGAATAGAACTATATTTTTCAGCACCTACTATTAATACATTTTTTTTAACCCCTGATTGTATAAATGACTTTGCAATAGATAATGCATAAACAAATCCTGTACAAGCAGCACTTATATCATAAGCCATAACATCTTTAATACCTAATTTAGCACCAATTATACAAGCAGTTGAAGGCATACATAAATAATCAGGTGTAACAGTAGCACAAATAATCATATCAATATCTTCTTTGACAATTTTTGATCTACTTATAGCTTTTAATGCAGCTTTAGTACCTAGATCACTTGAAGATTCATCTTTAGAGGCTATATATCTTGTCTTAATACCAGTTCTTTTTGTAATCCATTCATCACTAGTATCAATAATATTTTCAAAATCTTTATTGGTCATAATATTAGATGGTACATAAGCACCTATGGATCTAAAAGCAGCATAAGTCATATAAAAAACCTTAAGATAATTTGTATTGTTCTAATCTATTTTCAATATGCAAATTTAAATTAGAATTAGCGGCACTAATAGCTTGAAAAATAGCATTTTGAATAGCTTTAGGGTTACTCTTACCATGAGCTATAATAACAGGTGATTTCACACCTAAAAGTGGTGCACCACCATATTCTGCATAATCTACTTTTATTTTTAAATTTTTAAATACCTTTCTCATTAAAACAGCACCTGCTATTGATATTAAAGATCTTTTTAAATTCTTTTTTATAATTTTACCAATAGTATCAGCTACACCTTCAGCTGCTTTTAATACTATATTGCCAATAAATCCATCACAAACTACAACATCAACAGATCCATTAAAAATATCACTACTTTCAACATTTCCTGAAAAATTAGGTAATTGAGTTAGTAGTTTATATGTCTCTTTTGTGAGTTCATTACCCTTACTCTCTTCTTCCCCATTACTTAAAAGACCTACTATAGGATCATCTATTTTTAAGATATCTTCACTATAAATTTGTCCCATAATAGCAAATTCAAATAAATTTTTAGCATCACAATCTACATTAGCTCCAACATCTAATAAAAGTGTACTTTGATTTTCACTAGTTGGCATAAGTGTAGCAATAGCAGGTCTTGATATACCTTTTAATCTACCTATTTTAAGTGTAGCTAAAGACATAGAAGCTCCGCTATGTCCTGCAGAAACTAACGCATCTGCACTACCTTCTTTTACAAGTTCAACTGCTTTATAAATAGTACTATCTTTTCTTTTTAAAGCAACAGTAGCGCTATCATTCATAGAAATAACATCAGTTGAATCTATTATATCAACCCTATTTAAATAAACAGAAGGTAATAGATTATTGATTAAAGATTGGTCTCCTATCACTATAGCTTTAAAATTATTATTCTTTTTTAAAGCTCTTACAAGTCCATCAATAATAGGTTCACAACCAAAGTCACCACCCATTGCATCAATTGCAATTTTTATCATTTATTTTTATATTCACCTGTTGTTTGATTAATCATATGAGGCATTTTCCAAGTACCATCACTATCTTTTACAGGTCTTTTTAATGTAATTGTATAATGTGTTCTTCTTTTCGCTGCTTTTGTATGACTAACTCTTCTCTTTGGTACTGCCATTTTATTCTCCTTAAAATTCTTGTTGTATTAAATTATTACTTATTTCACAGTTTTTACAAATCCTATATTCACTTTTAATAGATTCAATTTCACTTTGAATTAAATATTCAAAATCTATTAACCCATATTCTAATTCTATTATAACTTTATCATCTTCTTTAGAATAGATACCATCACTTACTAAAAAATTAATATTTTCATCTAAGATAAAATCAATTTTATTATAACATCTATCACAGTTTAATCCAACTTTACCAAATAATGTTGCATTTATCTCAACTAAACCAGAAGATATTCTACAAAAATTACCTTCAAAATATACTGAATTATAACAAAGTTTAAACTCTTTTTTGGAAAAAAGTACTTTTCTAAACTCTATTTTCATTAAATTATATATAAAAACTTAAAATATATCTTTTTGTGCAAAAAAGAAATTAATTTCATTTTTTGCATTTTCAATTGAATCAGATCCATGAACTGCATTTGCATCTATAGAGGTAGCAAAATCAGCTCTAATCGTCCCTGCTTTAGCCTCTTTTGGATCTGTTGCACCCATTAGATCTCTATTTTTAGACACTGCATCATTTCCTTGTAAAACAGATACTATAACAGGTCCTGAGGTCATAAAATCAACTAAATCTTTAAAAAATGGTCTAGAAGAGTGAACTGAATAAAAACTTTTAGCCTCTTCATGACTTAATAATATTTTTTTTGTTGTAGCTATTTTTAATCCTGAACTTTCAAATCTATCCAAAATTTTACCCACCACATTCTTCTTTACAGCATCTGGCTTTATTATTGATAATGTTTGTTCCATAATATTTATTTATCCTTAAAATTATATATTTTTCGAATAATATCTAAAAAGAAGATAAAATACAATATAATGTTAATATATTATTGACAAATGAGAAAATAAATAATAAAATAACGTTTTATTTTAAATCTTATGCTTCCAGTGATCTCAAAAAATATTAAAAAGGCTAATATCTACTATGGAAAAATCTAATCAAAAAATAGAACAACAAATTTCTGAAAAAGATAGGAATACTAATAACAAACAAAAAAAACGAACACATATTCCTGTAGATGGTCATACAATTGAAAAACTAAGAGAGTTTCAAATTGAACAATTAATAAAAATGGCTGAAGAATTAAAAGTAGAAAATCCTCAAGAATTAAAACGTCAAGATTTAATATTTTCTATTTTAAAATCACAAACAAACCAAGGTGGATTTGTTTTATTTACAGGTATACTGGAGATAAAAGATGGTAGTTTTGGTTTTCTAAGAGCTGTTGATGGGAATTTTAGTGATAATTCAAATGATTCTTATGTTAGTGCAACTCAAATTAAAAAATTTGCTCTTAGAACAGGAGATATAGTAACAGGTCAAGTTAGAGCTCCCAATAAAGAGAGTGAAAAATTTTATGCACTACTTAAAATTGAAGCTATTAATTATCTACCAATTAATCAATCTAGAAATAGAAAACTATTTGATAATTTAACACCTTTATATTCAAATGAAAGATTTAATTTTGAATATGATTCTCAAAAAATGACAGGAAGAATTCTAGACCTATTTTCTCCAATGGGTAAAGGACAAAGAGGACTTATAGTTGCACCTCCAAGGACAGGTAAAACAGAACTATTAAAAGAGTTAGCTCATGGTATAAAAAAAAATCATCCTGAAGCTTCATTAATGGTACTTTTAATTGATGAAAGACCTGAAGAAGTAACAGATATGCAAAGAAGTGTAAAAGGTGAGGTATATAGCTCAACATTTGACTTACCAGCTCAAAATCATGTAAGAGTTGCTCAAATAGTTATTGAAAAAGCTAAAAGAATGGTAGAAATGGGTAAAGATGTAGTTATATTATTAGACTCGATTACAAGATTAGCTAGAGCCTATAACACAGTAACACCAAGTAGTGGAAAAGTATTATCAGGTGGTGTTGATGCAAATGCACTACATAAACCAAAAAGATTTTTTGGAGCTGCTAGAAATATAGAAGAAGGTGGAAGTTTAACAATTATTTCAACAGCTTTAATAGAGACTGGTTCTAAAATGGATGAAGTTATTTTTGAAGAATTTAAAGGTACAGGTAATTCAGAAGTAATATTAAGTAGAAATGCTGCAGATAGAAGAGTATATCCAGCTTTAAATATAATAAAATCAGGTACAAGAAAAGAAGAATTATTACTAGATGAAGATGTCTTACAAAAAACATGGATATTAAGAAATGCAATATCTTCAATGGATGAAGTAGAAGCATTGAAATTCTTATATACTAAAATGAAAAAAACAACAAAAAATATAGATTTTTTTAAATCTATGAATGAATAATAGTATTTATTTTAATTGTCATTTTTAGTTAAACTATCTAAAATATATACTTGTAGCTCTTGCTTTGATATTTGATCTTTTTTTGATTTTGCATATAATAATGCTACTTTTTTATGATAATCATAATACTCAAAATATGGAAAATGATTTTTCCAAGCATCTTTGATTCTTTTTATTGTCATCATATCAATTAATTTTTCTCTAAAGATATTAAATGAAATAAAAACAAAAGCTGTGAAAATAATAGATGCTAATATTGATGTATGAGGATCCATATTAACTAAAAACATATGCCCTATATATAATAAAGGTAAAATTATCAAAGTAACAATAGAAATAAAAATTATATAAGATCTTACAACATCTAGTCTAAATCCTAATTGAGCATTATTAACTCTCATATTTTCTATATGTAAATCATTTGTTATTAACAAATCTTGTAATAAAACTGGTTGATTAGATATTATAAAAACATAATCTAATATTTTATATTTTATTAACTCAAGCATATATTTATCCTTATTACTTTAATATATCTTATAGAAAATATTCTTATAAATAAATAAATAAAGGAAGATAGTAATGAAACAAATTCTTTGGTTTAGAAGAGACTTAAGAATAGAAGATAATGCTATATTATCAAACTCAACTAATGAAGTATTACCAATTTTTATTTTTGATATAAATATATTAAATAAATTATCTAAGGATGATAAAAGAGTCACTTTTATTTATCAAACTCTATTAAATTTACAAAATAGATTAAAAAAAATAGATCTTGATTTATATATATTTTATGGAGATCCTTTAGATATATTGAAAAAATTAGTTAATACATATAATATTAATGAAATATTATCTTCTTGTGATTTTGATGAATACTCAATAAAGAGAGATACTGAAATATCTAGTATAATTAAAATGAATAAATTTTATGATTCATTCATTTTACATCCAAATGATGGTTTAAAAAAAGATAATACTCCATACAAAGTATTTACACCATTTTACAAATCACAAGATTATATACACTCATCTAGTGAAATAAAAGAGTATAAAATTCAAAATAATTTGAAGTTAATAAAATTAGATAATCATAAAAATATATTATTAGATGATATGAAATTTATAAAACAAAAACTACCAGATTTTTTATATAAAAGTATTAATATAAATTTAAAAGACTTTATATCTAAGCTAGAAAAATATAGTATTAATAGAGATTTTTTTAATATTAATGCTACTTCACAATTATCTATTTATTTAAGATTTGGTCTAATATCTCCTAGACAAATATTTAATATTATTAAAAAACTAAATATTGAATACAAATATAAAGAATCTTACATTAGACAACTATTCTGGAGAGAGTTTTATACCTATTTGTTATATCATTTTCCAAAAAGTGAATTTGAAAACTTTAATAATTTGAAAATAGATTATAGTAATAATATAGAACATTTTAAAAAATGGTGTGAAGGTAACACTGGTATACCAATAATTGATGCTAGTATGCAATATTTAAATAAAACAGGACTTATGCACAATAGATTAAGGATGATAGTATCATCATTTCTAACAAAAAATTTATTTATCAATTGGAAATTAGGGGAGAAGTATTTTGCTTCAAAACTATTAGATTATGAAGCTAGTTCAAATATTGGATCATGGCAATGGGCTGCTAGTACAGGTGCTGATAGTGTGCCTTATTTTAGAGTATTTAATCCATATACCCAATCAAAAAAATTTGATAAAGATGCTATATTTATAAAAAGTGTTATAAAAAAACTAGAAAATATAGATCCTAAATTAATACACAAAGAGTATGGTTTAAAAGATAATTTATTCATAAATTATCCAAAACCAATAGTTGATATTAGTATATCTAGAAACCTAGCAATACAAACTTTTAAAAATGCAAAAAATTAATATATATGATATAGCTATCATTGGATCTGGTATTGGTGGTAGTTTAATAGCAGCATTAAATAAAGATAAAAACTTAATACTATTTGAAAAAGACTCTAATTTAGGTGGTAGTGCTAGTACTTTTAAAAAAAGAGGGAAATTTTTTAATGCCGGTGCGACTAGTTTTGTAGGATATGAAAAAAACCATCCTATTTATAATATTTTTAATAAAATAAACTATAAACCAAATTTAATAGAAAATGATATTGCAATAAAAACTATACAAAATGATAAAATATTAAATCGTATAAAAGATTTTGATACATTTTTAGAAAATATAAATAAAATATATCCACATAAAAACAATATTATATTTTGGAACAAAATAAGAGATATAGATCAAAAATTTTGGAAACTAAAAAATATATATTTTCTAAAGCATTCACTAAAGGGATATTATAAAACTTTCAAGTTTATATTAGAGCTTTTATATACTTATAAATCAGATCTATTTAAAACTTCAAATTATTTTATAAATAAAACACTACCAAATATATCAAAAGAGTATAAAAACTTTATCAATTCTCAACTTTTAATAACAGTACAAAGTAAATATGAGAACTTACCACTATTATCTATGAGTTTAGGACTATCATATCCTTTTCATAATGTGTTTTATGTAAAAGGTGGTATGGGAAGTATATTTGATGAGATACTAAAAGAGATAAATGTACATAAAAAAGAAGAGATAAAATCAATCAAAAAAGAGAATGAGTTTTATAAAATAGTATCAAATAAAGGTGAATATTTAGCAAAAAATATTATACTAAACTCAACAATTTTTGATAGTTCAAAATTATTTGAGGATAAAAATATAAAAAATTATTATCAAAAATTTAAATTTGAAAATCAAAGTGCTTTTACAATATATCTAAATATAAAATCAAAACATAAATTTTTACATCACTATCAAATAATATTAAAAGAAAATATCACAAACTGTATGTCTAACTCTTTTTTTATATCTTTTAGTGACCAAAATGACAAAAAATTTGGACAAAACCAATATAGTATTACAATATCAACACATACTAAAGCACTATTTTGGAAAAATCTATCAAAAAAAGAGTATATAAAACACAAAAATATAACTCAAGAATTTATATTAAAAGAGTTTTTAAACTATTTTATAAATATAAAAAAAGATAATATCAAAATAGTTTTTAGTGGTACATCAAAAACTTTTAGTAAATATATAAATAGATACAATTGTGGAGCAAAAGCAATAAATTTTAAAAATATATTACAATTACCAAGTTGTAATACACCTTTTAAAGGACTATATAATATTGGAGATACTATTTTTGCAGGTCAAGGTTGGCCTGGAGTTGCACTTGGAGTAGAAGTATTAAATAAGGAATTAAATAATAATTAACATTTAATATAATACTATGTATCATATAATATAAAATTAGGAGTTATTAAATGAATAAATTCGAAAAAACTACTAAAATAAAATGTCATATTGAAGATCTGTTTAATTTCCATCTTGATACATCAAATCTTATTAAAATTACTCCTAAAAATATGAAAGTAGAGATATTAAATAGTAATTTTAAAGCAAGAGAGAATGAAGTAGTAGTAATAAAAACTACAAAATTTTTTATAACTATGTTTTGGGAAGTAAAAATAATAAAATTAGAAGAACCAAATTTATTAGTAGACCTAGCTATTAAATCACCTTTTAAATATTGGAGACATCAACATATATTCACAACTACAAAAGATGGTTGTACTATGAAAGATATAATAGAGTTCAAACTCCCATTTGGTTTTCTAGGTAATATATTTTCATTTTTAATCAAAAAAGATTTAAATAATATGTTTACATATAGACATAAAAAAACAAAAAATATTTTAGAACAATAGATAAATATGAGTAAAAAAATATTTCTAATAGGTGGTAGTTCTGGAATTGGACTTGAATTAGTTAAATTGTTTTTAAAAAAAGATTATTATGTAGTATCAACTTCAAGAAATATAACAAAATCACAAGAATTAAGACAAATATCTAAAACTAATAATAAATTAGCTTTATATGATATTGATACATCATCTAATAAAAACATAGATAAAACCATATTACAAATATGGAATGAATTTAATGGCATTGATATATGTTTTTATAATGCAGGGATATATGATAGTATGAATATTCATAATATAGATCTAAAGAAATTTGAAGATATGATAAATATTAATTATATAGGTTTTGTTAGGATTTTAAAACATCTAACACCCTATTTTATAAACTCAAAAAAAGGACATTTTATTGTAAATTCTAGTATTTCAAGCTATTTTGGTCTACCAAATGGTGGTGCATACTCTGCTAGTAAAGCAGCACTTCTAAATTTAGCACAATCTTTATATCCTGAATTAAACTTACTTAATATAAAATTACAAATAATTAATCATGGATTTGTAAAGACAAGATTAACAAATAAGAATGATTTTTATATGCCTCAACTAATGAGTACAAAAAAAGCAGCATTAACTATAATAAAAAAATTAGAATCAAATGATAAAAATTTTGAAATAACATTTCCATATATATTATCTATATTCTTAAAACTATTAAATATATTACCCTATAAAATATCACTATTTATTACTAAAAAATTATTAAAATAAACCTATATATTTATAAATCAAATATTACATTATAAAATAATTAAGTTCTACTATGATAGTATCAATAATATTACTTAATTATTAGCCTTAATTTAGGAGAGTTAAAATTGATAAAATCATTTTATGCAAATAAAAAATGGTTACTATGGGCATATGGTGGTGGGGTTTTACTAATTACTTCACTTTGGATGCAAGTTCAAATGACTGTAGCTCTTAATACTTGGTATGGAGACTTTTATGATCTATTACAAAATGCAGCAACTTATAAAAATAATCCAAATGAAGGTATAAAAATATTTTTCTCTAAATTAATATCACTAGATTATTTAGAAAATACATCACTAAATAGTCCATCATTTATTATAATAGCCTTTCCTTATATATTATTAGCAATATTTACAAGTTGGTTTACAAGAATTTATGGACTTAGATGGAGAGAGGCTATAACTTTTAGTTATATACCAAAATGGAGAGATGTAACACAAGAAATAGAGGGTTCATCACAAAGAATACAAGAAGATTGTAATCGTTTTGCTAGAATTGTCGAATCTTTAGGATTACAAGTTGTTAGGGCTTTAATGACATTAATAGCATTTATTCCTGTATTATATGCATTATCACAAAAAGTTGATATTCCTATATTAAAAGATATAGATGGTTCTTTAGTATGGGCTACATTTATAATATCTCTTGGTGGTCTCTTTATATCTTGGTTTGTTGGATGGAAATTACCTGGATTAGAATATAATAATCAAAAAATAGAAGCAGCTTTTAGAAAAGATCTAGTTTTAGGAGAAGATGATAAGATAAATTATGCAAAAACAGATATTTTACAAGGTTTTTTTCAAGGTATAAGATATAATTATCATAGATTATATATGCATTATGGATATTTTGATGCTTGGATTGCTACTTATGATCAATTTATGATTATAGTACCTTATTTAATAATGGGACCTGGATTATTTACTGGTGTTTTAACACTTGGAGTTATGGTACAAGTATCAAATGCTTTTAATAAAGTACATGGTAGTTTTTCACTATTTTTACATAACTGGACAACTATTACAGAATTACGTTCAATTTGGAAACGTTTATATGAATTTGAAAATAATCTAAATAGATATTCACAAAAATAGTATATATGAAGTCATTAAAAAATAATATATCAAAAAAAACCATTTTCTACTACTCTTATATAGCTTTTCCACTTGCTATGATAGTATTTCCATTATACATATATATACCAATATATTATGAGAAAAGCATTGGTATAGATATCTCATTAGTTGGTATTTTAATATTTATTGCAAGATTAACAGATGTTTTTACAGATCCTTATATAGGATATATTAGTGATAAGTGTATCAAATATTTTGATAGTAGAAAACCATTAATGATAACTGGATCTTTTATAATAATTTATAGTTTTTATCAATTATTAAATCCAAATATAGAATATAAAGAGATATATTTATTACTATATTCTATATTAATATATTTTGGATGGAGTATGATTAATATTCCATATCTTACATGGAGTTGTGAACTAAGTAATAATTATCATGATAAAACTAATTTAAATAGTTATAGAGAGATATTTACAATACTAGGTATAATTTTTGCTTTATGTATACCTTATATATATGATATATCATCACAACCAAAGAAAAGTCTAAATATCATATTTAATTATTTCATATTTATATTCATACCATTATTAACTCTAACAATGTTTAAAATTAAAATAAATAATCAAAAAATAGAAAATAGTATATTAAATATAAAAACTATAATAACAATATATATAAAAATAAAAGATTTAAAATATCTACATATTGGATATTTTATAAATAATCTAGCCAATGCAATTCCTGCAACTATATTTTTACTATTTATTGATTTAATAATAGATAAAAAAGATTTAAGTGGATTAGTATTAATTATATATTTCTTATCTGGTATTATAGCTTTACCATTTTGGAATATATTATCAAAAAAAACAGGCAAAAAAAACTGTTGGTTAATATCAATTATCTTAGCATCAAGTGCTTTTATATTTGTACCTTTTTTAGACTCAAATGATATTATAGCTTTTATTATTATATCTATAATTTCTGGATTTTCACTTGGTATTGATATGGCTATACCAACTTCTATAAAATCTGATATAGTACAAAAATATGATAAAAATATATCTGGATTACTATTTGGTATTTGGTCTATGATTACAAAATTTGCATTAGCATTTGCTATATTTTTATCATTTGTTATTCTTGGTAGTTTTGATTTTAATAGTACTAGTCCATCATCTAAATCACTAATAGTTTTATCACTTCTTTATGGATTAGTTCCTGTAATATTAAAAATAGTATCAATATATTTTATTAATAAATATAAAGAAACTATTTAAGCTAAAAACTACTAAAATAAAGACCATGAAAATATCAATAACTATTATACTATTGACTATAAGTAACAATATATATGCTTCAACTATAAAACCTATACAAAATATTACTATAAATAATATACAAGGTCTTTGGTATGAAATAGCACGTACTTATAATAGCTATGAAGAAGATTGTATAAACCCAACTGTAGAGTATATAAAAATAGATAATGAAAAGTTTGATATAATAAATAGATGTTTAGATAAAAACAATATTAATAAAACTATAGAATATAATGGTAAAGGTGAATTATTACTAAACGAGAGTATACAGTATATAAAAATGACATATTATTGGATATTTAGTGATAATTATTTTTTGATATATTTAAACAAAAAAACATCTAGTATGGTAATTATGAGTGATGATAAAAAACAGTTATGGATAATGAATAAAAGAAATATTATAAGTAAAGTTGAATTAAAAAATATATTAAAACTAATAAATAACTATATAGATACTTCAAAATTAATTTATAATAATAAATAGGATATAAAATATATGAAAATAGCTGTAATTGGATCTGGTATTAGTGGTCTTGGAAGTGCTTATTTATTAAGTAAAAAATATGAAGTTGACTTATATGAAAAAGAGAATCGTTTAGGTGGACATGCAAGAACAACACAAATAAAAGAAAAAAATGGTACTACTTTTGGTGTAGATACAGGATTTTTAGTATTTAATTATCAAACATATCCTCTATTAACAAAACTATTTGAAAAACTAGATGTAAAAATAGAAAAAAGTGATATGAGTTTTGGTTTTTGGAATACAAAAACAAATATAGCATATAATGGTAATTCATTAAAAGGTATCTATTTTCAAAAAAAGAATATTTTATCAATATCTCATAATAGAATGATTTTTGATATTATAAGATTTAATAAAAAAGCAAATAAAGATTTAGAACAAAATAGTAAAGAGTTAAATTTAACATTAAAAGAGTATATAAAACCATATTCAAAAGAGTTTAAAAATAACTATCTAATACCAATGGGAGCTTGTATTTGGTCTACAGCATCTAATAAAATGAATGATTTTCCTATATATACTTTTCTAAATTTTTTGAAAAATCATGGTCTATTAGGTATAACTACTCATCACCAATGGTTAACTGTTAGTAATGGTTCTATAAACTATGTTAATAAAATTTCAAAAGAAATTTCAGGTAAAATTATAAAAAATAGTAATTTAAAATCTATAAAAAGAGAAAATAATAAAGTAATATTAATAAATGATAAAAATGAAAATATAATTTATGATAAAGTTATATTTGCTATTCATGCACCTGATGTTTTAAAATTACTAGAAAATCCAACAAAAAATGAAAGGGATATATTATCCTGCTTTGAATATAAAGAAAATAGTGCAATACTACATAATGATAATAAAGCCCTATATCCAAATAAAAAAATATATGCAGCTTGGAATTATAAAACTAATAATATACAAAAAGAAGTTACATTATCATACTACATAAATAAACTACAAAATCTAAAATCTAAAAAAGATTATTTTGTTTCATTAAATGAAATATCAAATATAAATAATCCAATAGAAAAAATTCAATATTCACATCCTCAATTCACACAAAAAGCAATACAAGCTCAAAAAAGAAGAGAAGAGATAAATGGGGTCGATAATATATACTATGCAGGAGCGTATTGGAGATATGGATTTCATGAAGATGGTTTATATAGTGCTAATACAATAGCAAAAAAATTTGGATGTGATATGTGAATCATAAATATATTACTGGAGAAATATATCATAAAAGATTCCATCCAAAAAAACATAAATTTAAATATAATTTTTTTATGTTAGATATAGATATAAATAATTTTACAAATATTAAAAGTAAGTTTTTTTCTATAAATAGATTTAATCTATTTTCATTTTATACTAAAGACCATTTTGGCTCTAATAATGATTTTATTAAAAATATTGAAGAGTTATTAGAAAAATTTTCTCTAAAAAAAACTTCAAAAATGAGATTTATTACACTACCTAGAATATTAGGATTTGTTTTCAATCCTATTAGTGTAATAATATTATTAGATGAAAATAATAAACCTATATATTTATTAGCTGAAGTGCATAATTATAATAATGGAAGAGTAGTATATAAAATAAAATTAGATAAAATTAATCAAAATGAATATGAAGGAAACAGTGAAAAAAACATGTATGTATCACCATTTTTTAAACCAAATGGTGAATATAAATTCAACTTAAAATATACAAATAATAAATTATCTTTAAATATAACTTTATATGAAGATAATAAAAAAGTATTAATATCTAATTTTAGTGGTAAATCATATATATTAAAACCACAAAATATATTAAAACTATTTTTAAAATATATATTTTTGACATTTTTAGTAGTAATTAGAACAATATATCAAACTATTAAATTAAAACTTAAAGGCTTAAAGTGGAGTAATCCAAGAACTAAAGATAAAATTAGGAGATATTAAAAAATGAGTAAATTTTGGGATAATATAGGCGATAAGTTTTTATCAAAAATCAAAGAAGGTAATTTAGAAGTAAAATACTCTAATGGAAATATAAAAAAATATGGTAATAATCAAGGTGTAAATATAAAACTAACATTAAATAATAGTAAACTGTTTAAAAGAATACTCTTTTATTCTGATATTGGTTTTTGTGAGAGTTATATGGATGGTGATTTTGAATGTAATAATGTAACACAATTAATACAATTAGCACTAATAAACTCAAAATTATTAGAGACAAAAAGTGAAGATATAAAAAAATTTAGTTTTTCTAATATTTTTCCAATATCAAATAAAATAAAACATACTCTAAGAAAAAACTCAAAAACAAAGTCAAAGAAAAATATATCTCAACACTATGATTTATCAAATGATTTTTTTAAATTAATGTTAGATGATACTATGATGTATTCAAGTGCTATATTCAAAGATATAAATACATCACTATATGAAGCTCAAACAAATAAAATAGAAACCCTAGCAAAAAAACTAAATATAAAAAAAGGCTCACATATATTAGAAATAGGTTCGGGATGGGGAGCTATGGCTATATATTTGGTCAAAACATATAATTGTAAAGTCACAACATTAACACTATCTAAAGAACAAAAAAAATTATGTGAAGATAGATTCAAAAAAGAAAAAGTACAAGATTCTATTGATGTATTACTACAAGACTATAGAGACACGAAAGGTAAATTTGATGCTATTATATCTGTAGAGATGTTTGAAGCTGTAGGGAAACAGTACTTTAGTGCTTTTTTCAAAAAATGTCAAGAATTATTAAAAAAAGATGCTCTTTTAGTAATGCAAGTCATTACAATACCAGATCAAAGATATAAAGCATATTGTAAAGGTACAGATTTTATTCAAAAATATATATTTCCAGGAGGTCATTTACCAAGTCTATCAAAAGTATTAGATGTAACTACTAAAAAAACTAATTTAAATCTATTAAAAATGGATGATTATACAGAACACTATGCTAAAACATTAAATATATGGAATACAAACTTTCAAAATAATCTAGAGAAAATCAAAAAATTAGGATTTGATGAATATTTTATTAGAATGTGGGAAATGTATTTATATTATTGTGAAGCTGGATTTTTAACTAGAAATATAAATTTAGTGCAAGTAGTATTTACAAAATATGAAAATATGAGTTTAAATAAAGGATTAATTAAATGAAAACCAATATACTAATATTAATACTAATATATATTTTATTTCAAGGTTGTTCAAAAATGCAAATAGATGATTTTAAAAATAGTACTCCAAAAATAATACCTCAAGAATATTTCAATGGTAAATTAACTGCATATGGAATGGTAAAAAATAGAAATGGACAAATAATCAAAACATTTAAAGGTTCTATAATAGGTAGTTGGGATGCAAATGGTATTGGAACATTAAATGAAGAATTTGTCTATAGTGATAATATTACTCAAAAAAGAGTATGGAAACTAAAACCAACTGGTGATATGACATTTGATGCAACTGCTAATGATGTAGTAGGTGTATCGAAAATGATAGTAAAAGGTAATACTATTGTATTAGACTATACAATGACTATACCATATAATAATAGTACAATAAATATAAATGTAAAAGATTGGTTACATTTACAAGAAGACGGAGTAATATTAAATCACTCTAAAATGAAAAAATTTGGATTTATTGTTGGAGAATTAGTAATAACTATAATAAAAGATTATCCATAAAAGATATTATTAAAAAATTAGTATGAAAATAGCAATTATTGGTGCTGGGTTTAGTGGATGTAATATATACCATCATTTAAATAAACATAAAAATATAAAATTAACTCTTTTTGAAAAATCAAGAGGAGTTGGTGGTAGAATAAGTACAAAATATATAGATGGTAAGCTAATAGATCATGGTACATATAAATTCAAAACTAAAAATATAAAATTCAAAAATTTTTTAAAAGAATATATCGAAAAAAAAATATTAAAAAAAAGAAAAAACTATTATATACCAACAAATGGTATGAATAAATTATGTTCACATATAATAAATGAAAAAGATTTAATAACTAATAGTAAAATAGAATCTATAAAAATGAAAAATAATAAATGGTATATAAAAGATAGTAATAATAGACTATATGAAAAATTTGATAAAGTAATCATAACTATACCCTCACCTCAAATATTAGAACTAAATATAAAATTAGATAAAAAAATAGAAAACTTACTATCTAAAGTAGTATATAAATCTATATATTCAATCATACATTATTCTAATAACATAAAAGAAAATATTATAAAAAATAAAAATGTAGATATTAACAACAGTAAAATTATAAAAAAAAGAGTAAACAACTCTTTAAAATATAATTATAATGATTTTATAAGTTATATATATCATATAAAAAGTAAATATAGTAATCATAGACAAGATATAGATAAAATTATAAATAAAATAAAATATAATAATAATCAAAATATAATAAAACATTTTTGGAAATATGCTATTACTAAAAAAAATATAAATAAAGAATTTATATATAAAAACAATAATATTGGTTTTTGTGGTGATTATTTTAAAAATAAGAATTTAGAGGGTAGTTTTAATAGCTCATATAAACTATATAAAACAATAGTCAAATCAATTTATTAAGATAGTTTAATACAAAACTTAGATATAATGTTTTTCATATTTTAGTTACTTAAAGTAATAAATAGGATAATACAAAAATGAACAAATCTGAATATATATGGATGGATGGTAATCTAGTACCTTGGGAGGAAGCAAAGGTGCATGTATTAACTCATACATTACACTATGGAAATGGTGCTATTGAAGGAACTAAAGCATATAAAACTCATGATAATAGATGTGCTATTTTTAGACTACAAGATCATACAAAAAGACTTCTAAATACATCTAAAATGATACTCATTAATCCATCATTTAATGAAGATGAATTAAACAAAGCTCAAATAGAATTATTACAAAAAAATAGGCTATTTAATGGTGCATATATAAGACCTCTAGTATATTTAGGATATGGGGTAATGGGCTTGTATCACAAAAATTCACCTGTAAACGTATCTATATCAGCTTGGGAATGGGGAACATATCTTGGAGAAAATGCATTAAATAAAGGTGTAAGAGTAAAAATATCATCAATGACAAGAAATCCAAATACATCTTCAATGGGAAAAGCAAAAGCTGTTGGAAATTATCTAAACTCTCAAATGGCAAAATTTGAAGCTATTGATTGTGGATATGATGAAGCACTATTAAGAGATGATCAAGGATATATTGCTGAGTCTTCTGGGGCTTGTTTTTTTATTATACGTGATAATATAATAATAACTCCACCAAATGATAATGCATTAGAATCAATAACACAAGATACGATTATAAAACTAGCTATTGATTTAGGATATGAAGTCATAAGAAGAAGAATCACAAGAGAAGAAGTATATATATGTGATGAAGCATTTTTCACAGGAACAGCTGCTGAAGTAACACCTATAAGTGAAGTTGATGCTAGAATAATAGGAGATGGTTCAAAAGGAACTATCACAAATAAACTACAAACTGCATATTTTGATGTAGTAAGTGGTAAAAATGAAAAGTATCATAAATACTTAACATATATAGATTAAAAATTAAGGATAAAAAATGCCAATAGACAATGATTATTTTAAAAATAAACAACAATCAAACAATAGTGGAAATAATAGTGGATTTGAACCACCATTTCAAACACCTGAATTTTTTAAAAACTTTGGTAAAAAATCCGGCCTAATATATACAATAATAGCAATAATATTAATACTAGTATTAGCAAAACCATTTGTAATAGTAAACTCAGGAGAAGTAGGTATAAAAGTAACTACAGGTAAATTTGAAGAAATACCTTTACAACCTGGTTTTCATATGTATATTCCTATAATACAAAATGTGATTTTAGTAGATACTAAAGTTAGATTAATGAACTATAAAAGTGTAGAAGAGATGTCAGGATATGATGAAGGTATTAGAATAAACCCAGCTATTAGTATACTTGATAAAAGAGGTTTACCTGTATCTATTGAATTAACAGTACAATATAGACTAACAAACTCAGGTGCTCCAGCAACTATAGCTAAATGGGGGCTATCATGGGAAGATAAAATCATAAATCCTGTTGTAAGAGATATAGTAAGAAATGTAGTAGGAGGATATTCTGCTGAAGAATTACCTGTAAAAAGAAATGAAATAGCAACTTTAATAGATCAAGGTATAAGAGAGAATATAAATGCGCTAAAAGGTTCTCCTGTACAGCTACAATCTGTCCAGTTAAGAGAAATAGTACTACCAGAAAAAATAAAAGAACAAATAGAAAGAGTACAAATAGCAAATCAAGAAGCCGAACGTGTTAAATATGAAGTCCAAAGAGCAAAACAAGAAGCAGAAAAAAAAGCAGCTCTAGCAAAAGGTACAGCTGATGCTAAAAGAATAGAATCACAAGGTAAAGCAGATGCAGTAACTATTGAAGCAAAAGCACAAGCAAAAGCAAATCTACTAATATCAAAATCACTAACAAAAAACCTATTACATATGCAACAAATAGAAGTACAAGGTAAATTTAATGAAGCATTAAAAGTAAACCGTGATGCAAAAATATTCCTAACTCCTGGTGGATCTACACCAAATATATGGGTAGATACTAAGGACAAATCAAGAGATACAGCAATACAAAAATAGTGTCATTATGAATAGTAACATTAATAATATAATAGAAAAAATCGACTGGGAAAAAGTAAATAATTTACTTCCAGTTGTTGTACAAGAGTACAAAACTAAAAATATGTTGATGTTAGGATATATGAATAAAGAGGCACTAACTCTAAGTCTAAAAACAAATAAAGCTCATTATTTTAGTAGAACAAAAAATAGAATATGGCAAAAAGGTGAAACATCAGGTCATATTCAAAACATATATGAAGTATTATTAGATTGTGATAATGATACATTATTAATACAAGTTATCCAAAAAGGTGTTGTTTGTCATACACTAAATAAGACTTGTTTTTTTCAATCTATAAAAAAAAATGATATTAAAATAGATGATAAAAATAAAACTCCAAATTCAATCATAGATATACTCTATAATAAAATTAAATTAAATAAAACAAAAGATCCAAAAATCTCATATACAGCCAAATTACTTCAAGGTGATCAAAACTATATGTTAAAAAAAGTAGTTGAAGAAGTAGGAGAATTTATACTATCTATAAAGGATAATGATGTAAAAAATATCATATATGAAGCAGCAGATATTATATATCATATGCTAATAGCAATAAATAGCAAAGATATCACACCAGATGATATAAAAAAAGAGTTGCAAAATAGATTTAATACTTCAGGAATACAAGAAAAAAACTCAAGAACTACAAAATCATAAAATCATAAAATCATAAAATCATAAAATCATAAAATCATAAAAACTAATTAAACTAATTAAACTAATTAAACTATTAAAC
>Ga0233438_10002220_pt1 | contig 19829 bp, 15 predicted proteins | sample SI_123_September_FD_182720 | JGI IMG/M metagenome (GOLD analysis project Ga0233438, IMG submission 182720) | Seawater microbial communities from Saanich Inlet, British Columbia, Canada - SI_123_September2016_10_MG | ecosystem: Environmental > Aquatic > Marine > Inlet | place: Canada: British...
GCGTATTTTGATTACCAATTAAGTCATAAAGACCATGAGCTATTACGATAAGGTAGGCACGTATTACGATAAAGATGCTGTAGATTTTGAGCAGCGCTACCATGAAAATCCGGCGCTTCAGCGTATCCGTCAAAGCTTTCGACAGCATACAAAATCCTACGAACAGGTCAACGTTTTAGAGGTAGGATTCGGCCCGGGATTCGATCTGGTACACTTCGCGGAGCAGTTTCCAGAGAGAACTTTTTATGGTATTGATATTTCTGCGGAAATGGTCCGTTTGACCCAGGACAAGATCGACCGAATGGGATTAAAGAATGCGTGGGTGGCAAAAGGTAGTGTGGAAGATATAAAAGAGCTTTTTCCGGAGGTCCAATTCGATATGATCTATGTTTTTTTCGGTGCCTTAAACACGGTGAATGATCTCGAAGGTGCGTTTGCAGATCTACGTGGTGTCTTATCATCCGGCGGCCGTATGGTCCTAACGTTCGTTAATAAATATTACATCGCGGGAACACTGATAGAACTGGTTAAATTGAAGCCTAAATTTGCTTTTGCCCGTTGGAAAAAAGTTTGGGGAGGGTATTCACCAACGAACTACCTCGCAAGTCGATGCTACAGCCCTAGTCGTGTAAAGGAATTGGCTCAACTCCCGTGCAGTTATGAACGCGGTTATAGTATTTTTTATCCCGCTTGGTATTACCACAAATTTCATAAACATCTCCCTAATGGATTGCTCCACTTACTTTGGCAGCTGGATGAAAGTATCGCTAGAACTGTATTGGGGAATTATGGAGAATATAAGCTCTACACTTTCGAGAAAGAGAATGAGTTCTAGTCCTGAAGTCGACGTATAGTAAGGCCTATTAATGCTTCAAGATCATGATGAACTGGCTTATAAGAACTGCGCCAGTCCACATGCTTTGTTGTTACTGGTGTTACTGAAGTGAGCGCTTCATAAACTGTTTTTCCGTATTGTTTTATGATCTCGTCGGCGGTGATTTGTACCGTTTCTATACCAAGATATTTTGCAACCAGAGCAGCGAAGTCCTTCTGTTGAATAGGCTCAAAACCATATAAATTCGCACTTTGGTTTGGTTTCCCATGTTCCATAAGATGGGATAATTGTCCTGCGCAATCTTCTACGGAAATAATCGACATGAATTGACTTCCATCGCCGTACACGGGAACTTTTCCAGTTTTCCGAGCGGGTTGATAAAAGAAGTGCTCGAACCATGAATCTGCTCCTAAGATCCATCCTGGACGGGCGATTCTAACATCCATTTCACCAGATTCTGCCGCACGGACCCAAGGTCGTTCCGCATATTCATAAGCCCGTGCATAAGCAATAGGTTGGAGGGTAGCATCTTCGTTTACCATTGCTCCGGTATTGCCGTACATCAGCGTACCGCTGCAATAAACCACTGGGATTTTTGGATTCAGATCGTTGAGCAAATGAATCAGACGCTCGTTCGCTCTATAGCCCTTGCCCGCAGCAATACTTCTTGAACGATCGTTGTTACCCGCCATTCGAGCACAATGGTAAATCGCACTGGGAGGATACTTTTCTAATAGTGATTCGGGAATGGCATTTAAAGAAAAAAGATGGAAGTTGGTTCGTTCCATGATCCACGGTAGGATCGTTTTCTGTCCCAAGGTAATAAGTTGCCCGGACCAATTCCCGTTTATCCGATCCTTGAACAGCTTTTGTGTAACCAGTTGACCAACATAGCCGGTTGCGCCTAAGATCCATTTGTTCGTTTCCTTAATATTTATCATCATAAAGCCAAAATAATAGAAACAGTTGTCGCCGCTTACTACTGGGGAAATGTTTTATGAAAAATGTCGAGATTAGTTTTCAAATTTTTAGATTCGTAACACCCAATTATGGTAAACTGGTTCTATAAAATTATCATTTGTCTACTGCTTATCGGATGTAACAGGAATGATAACTGTCGTCCTGCAAAATTCTTGGTAGGACAAATGGTGTCGAATGAGAGAAACTTTGTTCTTATTGACTCGCTTTACGGTATAAACACCGTCCGTTTGGATTCCCAAGTATACGATGCCTTCATTCAAATGGCAGATTCAGCAAAAAAATCTGGTATTGATCTCTTTATTTTATCCGGTTACAGATCTTTTTATTCTCAGAAAACGATTTGGGAACGCAAATGGGAAAAAAATTCGAGTTCAATGACTGATAAAGAAAATACGATGCATATTCTAGAATATAGTTCTATGCCTGGTATTTCAAGACATCATTGGGGCACAGATATAGATTTAAATAGTTTAAATAGTGAATATTTTAAATTAGGAAAAGGTGCCTTGGAATATCAATGGCTGCGTAAAAACGCAAAACATTTCGGATTCTTTCAGCCCTATACATCCAAAGAAAAAGGCAGGAAAGGTTTTGAAACTGAAGAGTGGCATTGGTCATATTACCCACTTTCAGAGGGATATTTAGATTGTTACCTTAAAAATGAAGATATAGAAAGCCTCATTCAGGACTTTCATGGCGCACAGTTTTATTCAAAGCTTAACATCAAAGAAAATTATGTAAGAGGCATAGAAGATGCCTATTAAAGAATAGAGTGCGTATTAAATTTATTACTTCTTTTTGTGTTCACGACAACTGGCTTTAATCCTTCAAAAGCCTGACAATATCAATGCCTCTTTCGGTATCTGCTGTAGTGATTAATTTATTTTTAATTGTGGCATTGTCGGCATTAGGGTATATTGATTTATACAGTGCAATTGCTCCTGAAACTATCGGAGCTGCCATGCTTGTGCCGTCATATGGTAGATAATTATTACCAGGCACGGCACTAACAACTTGCTCTCCAGGAGCATTTACGGTATTGTATCGGCCAAAATTACTGAAGGATGTGAGTTCTTTCTGTTTATTCAAGGCTCCAACGATGATGCAGTTCTTATGGCGTTGCATCGGGTCAATACCTGACATATATCCTTCATTTCCCGCCGCCATCACTATAGTGGTGTTTTGATTATCTGCTATCGCAAATAACTCTTTCCAGAATTCTTCTTCATCTTTCCCAATGGTTTGGATTAACCTTTCTTGCTCGCTATCGGGTAATGTTGCCACATAGGGCGAAAGTTGTTTACCCAGGGATAGATTTATAACATTCGCTTCATTTTTTAGGGCATACAATATGCCATCAATAACTTCAGTCATACTGAATAAGGCATTTTGATCATCTCCAATTTGAACGGGCATCAATGTAGCGTTGGGTGCTATTCCTACTAGTCCATTTCCATTATTCGCCGCCCCTATTGCTAAGGTGGAAACATGAGTTCCGTGTGAGTTTCTTGGTGTGCCGAAAACTCTATTACTTCGAGTCTTAATATTGTATGCCTTAGTCTTCTTAGCATCACGAAGCTCTGGATGAGTTAAATCAAAGCCATCATCCACGACGGCCAGAACGACATCTGAATGACCAGATGTTATAGACCAGACGCTCTCCATTTCAAGTGCATCTAGATGCCAAGCTGATTCCTCGGACTCTAGTAGAGGATCATTGAAGCTATATGACCTTGAAAAAATTTGTTCATCCCAAATGAGGAGCTCATAATCATCCATTGCTTGACGTAATTCTTGTTTTATGTCTTGATGTGCGGAGTCATCAAATAACAATTGTACTCGCGCGGTTTCCTCATCGTAGTAGATGATTTCTGTATTTCCATTTATGAATTTTTCTCCTAGATCTCTTATAAAAGTGTAGAAGGATTCTTGATCTTCCTTAAGCGCAACATTGACTCTATTTTCTACTATTTGGAATAAAGAATCTTCATCGAACCCTAAGTCATTGGTATCAATTGGAACAGGAGTAGTTGGATTTGAAGGCAGGAATTTATTTGCATCAGACCTTAGAGATGATAAAGGTTCTGAACAAGAATTACATAGTAGCCACCATAATAAAATCAGTACTAGCAAAAACCACCATCCTGTTTTCAGGAAATGAAAAATTCCATAGCCTAAACGGGTAAAAAAACTTGAAGAGCTTTTTTTATCACTGCCTACAATTATCTCATTTTTTTGGTCTATTTCTCCAAGTGATAGTTCCGCGCTTGCATTTATTGCATGATCACCTTCTTCTATCGCTTCAATAGTAGGCTCAAAATCTTCATTGTCATGATTTTCGAGCAATACAGGTTCATTCGCACGTTCTCTATAATTTTCTTTCTCGTTATTAAATTGACATCCCCATAATACGATATGTCGCTTTCCATCGGAATACAAGACGTTGTTTGCAGGGTTAAAAACCTCATCAAGGATTTCCTTCCATTCTATCAGCCTACTATCAGATTCTTTGTACTCATCGAAGTAATCTTTTATGGCGTAACGTATTCGATTATAGGCAAGTACTATTTCTTCTTTTTCGTGTACTGTAAAGTCGTCTAAAGATTTATAGTGAGAATTATTAGGAGCTGTAAACTCTATAGATTCGTCTGTGAGACTGGCATCTGCTAATTGTATATCTCGAGCGAAATCCAATGTTTTCTCAAGAAACGATTGGATGAAATCACTTCTATTGATTAAGTGTTCCCCTTTAAAATCAACTAACGGATGAGCCTTGATATTTACCTTGGACAACAACATATATGGAATTATCTAATAATGAATTCATTTAATGTATGTTCCTGTTTTTCCTTATATAATATGTTCTGGAACACTTCTGTTTCACCATTGATACTCAGAGCTACAGTATAGGGTATTGAAGTATTTGAGGTGTTTTTCTTGTAATAAACAACTTTAATCCTGTATTTGCCTGCTCTTGGCATATTAGCATAGTAAATGTTTTCTATCGGATTGGTGACCAAAAGAGTTCCACGTGCATTTTTATCAAGATCCAAAGTACCTCTTTGTCGCGATTGCTTGTTGTCAAAAAAAATTTCTTCGCCGGAGGGTTCTATAAGGTGTAGATCTATATCATCTAGAGTTTTCCAAACGAGAGTAACTACCACTTTACCAGTAGAACCACCGAGATTTGCTCTCAAATCATCAATGTATTCAATGGATTGGTTGCCTTCAGTACATTCACAACATTCTTCAAGGGACTTCATTGCTTGAGATACCTTGTGCTGATATTCTTTAACCAAAAGACACTGATTCTTGAATTCGCAATACGGTTTAAAACAAAACAGATACCAAAGAGCGATTACAGTCAAGAATAATAAAAGATACCAGCCCCAATATCTAAAAGCTGAATAGTACATGCTTCGCAACCATTTATACCACCAAGGCCGATATATTTCTCTACGATTCTTCATTTCAGTTGATTAATGAGGACACGAAACTACATATGACCATACGGTTCCTATTTCTGGTGCAGTCATACGAACTACGCAGTATTTAACCTTACCCGGTTTGGCTTCATAATTAAATTGTAAACGACCTTTTCCGCTTACTAATCCTCGAGTACTTTCAACTAACACATTATCATAAAAAACGTCCATTTGATCTGGCCGGTTTTGCATATCAAATTCTATTATGACAACTCCTGGTGTATCGCCAAGCCAATGCGTATTCTCCTTCCCTAAGGTTGTCCCACCGTTTTCTAAAGATCTCGTATCACAAGGTATTGTGTTCTCAGGAGGGGCACAACTACAACAGTTTGAAATACCAGCAATTGCTTCATTGATGGACGAACTTACTTCAGCAATTTGTTCAATCCTTAAATCTTCTTGGTATTTACAAAACTTGGTAAAAGAAAGCAAACCAAAAATGAACAATAGAAGTACCAACCACCAGAATCTGAATGCGAAGAGATTGACGCCACGAATGAAGTGGAACCACCATTTTTCTTTTCTATGAACCTTGGTAATTGACATTAAAATTATACTTCGATACAACGAGCATTTATTTCATTATTCAATGAATCTAGTTGGTTATTTAACTCATAGATTTCAGGGCATTCTTCACGGCTACAGTGTTGCATCAAACAAAACATTAGGAGACAGAATAGAATGAAAAATAATATCCCCCAATAACGGTATACAAAGTTTCGAAGCCCTCTTTTTAAACCATACCAAAAACTCTTATTCTGTGGTTTAATAGTATTAGCGACATCATTGGTCGGTACGGGTTCGATAATTCCTTCCTCGATATCTGGTTTTTGAATGGCTATAGGGTTGGCATCTTCCGGAGGCGCCTCTTCGATGTTCGTCTCCTTTTTATCAAAAACTGGCGGTAGGTAATTCTCTTCTTTATTCATGAATTTCCAACCCCACAACAAACACCAATAGTTTCCGTCAGTTAAGATTACGTTGTTTTCGTCGTTGAAAATTTGTTTAAGAATATTGCCCCAATTCTTTTTTTCAATGGCTCTCGAATATTCAAGCTCTTCAATGTCTTTATCGAGCTTATTTTTAACTTTCCAATATTCAGTTTTGATTCTATTTTGAATATCAGTGCTGAGATCTCCAATCCGTGATAACGGCTGATGATAATCCGTGTGCCAATTAATCTGATTATTGATGATGACCGGCTTAGCGAGCAATCTGACATATTCTTGACCATAATTTGTCCCTAAGAAGCTTGTAATCTTATCATATTGCTGATATAGATAGGCATCACCTAATGAGATGGGACGATAATCGCTTGCGTTTATTAAATAGATGGAATTCATAAATATCTATTTAATTTCAAATTCTAAAGACTCAGTACGATCAAGGAGATTCCCTAATAATGAGTTTTCTTCTACATTGTAATGTACAAAACCACAGTTTGCTAGCATCATGATCTTAAAACAACTGAGATAATAATTGTACCCTTCAATGAGTGCATTTGATTCATGAATATTTAGGGTTTCATCACTAAGTCTATCATATAATTGAGCTAATTCAGAATCATTTGGCAATGGTTTATCAGCCGCATACTTGTCAATAAAATCTTGTAGTTGAGGCTGGAGTGATTTTATATTTTCTAGAACGCTAGAGCTCAACTTATTTACTCCAAAGCGAATGATAAATTCATTGAACTCATGCGTTAACGCGGCCGCTAAATACTGTTCAGCGTTTTTATCTAAGGATATCCCTTTATATTTTTCTTTGATGATCGTCTTTAAAGATTCAAATAAATCGTGGTGATGAAACGATCTTTCATAGGCTCCTATGACAATATGTATAGTTTCTGCTGAAAAACCCATGTCTTTAAAAACGGTCTGCTTTTTATCGTTCAACTGTTTAGTCCAGTTCTCGATAATATTTCTTAGTAGAATATCAATAGCAGAACCGGATTTCTTTCCAGGGAATAACTTTTTAACCTCAAGTCCTTGATCTTCAAGTATTTCTATTAGTTCAACTGTGGAGCTAAGTCCTAGCGAGGACATTATCGTATTTAGATTTTCCTCTTTGGACTTGTTTTGATGAACATCAGGGAATTGGCTTAAGAATAGGTCATACTCTGAAGGCCTAAGACTTTCGGAAGCTGTTCTCTTAAGATTGTCGTGTAGGAAATTGTACATCTCCACTTCTTTCAAAGTGAACTGTTCGAGAAAAAAGTCAAAGTTTTCCTCATTCGTACTAAATACTCTATTCATTTCTAGCTGAACCCTTAGGCTGTCTGAGAGTGCTTTTTTTCTTAAATCATTAATGTCATTAGTATAAAAATATTTGTTCATTAGGGTGGTGAAACCGGATTTAAGATGGGCTAGTTGGGTGATGTAGTTTTTAACTTTCACGTAATTGTTTGCAGCGGGCTCTAAATTTCTTATGATTGTTTTTGAGCCGTCCTCGTTTGTCATGGCTGCGCTGGAAAACATGACTTCTGGTTCATCCATATGATTTTGAACGAACTCATTCTGTAAAAAAGACTCTTTGAGCTGATCTAGAAAGTCTATTCGTTCATTTTGTATTCCATTTTCAACACCAGTTTTCTCAAACCCAGTAAATGTATCTGTAGAGTATTTAAAATCCCTAAGAAGATAAAAGTTCTTGAATAGAGGTGAAGAAGTCGTCCACTTCTTATGCCAATCATAGTTTACTGTTACCAGTTCTTCTTCAAAGAAGCGTTTAAACCTTGTATCCCATTTATAGTTGAGATCGTTCTTATCGTCGTTTGTTGAATCAAACTTTAATTGATTATTAAAGAATGTGAAAATCACAAAAAGAGGGGATACTGGGAGGTTTTCAATGTTCTTATCACGATCAATTGCATCTTGCCCGATGTTATTTTCAATCCATTGATTTAGTATGCTGGGCAATTCGTTTACATCGAGCTGACGATCATTTTGACAGAAAAGTAAGTTATTGATTTCAAAATCACCAGAATATTTATTGAATAAATAAGCAACTTTTCCTCTTAGGAATAAATCAGGAATAGCATCCTCATCAACTGAACTTTCGTTGAGTTCAAGTCGGCTCCTGGCGCCAGGAAAATCTAGTAAGTCAGTATTGTTAAGGAATGATTTATCCGACGCTAATTTTACATCGCAACTCAAAGCTACCTCCTTACTTAAAGCACTGACATTAGATACCGTTAATTCAATAACTTGCTCTGCGCTATTCATGGCCTTACAAGTTTTGGAGCCTTGATTGAGTTCCTTTAAACGCTGAACATCTAAAATGGCGTAACCGTCCCTAAGAACAGCATCCTTTTCTAAATAAAGCTCGGTAGCGAAATTCGCTTGTTGGAGAGCTGTAACCATTGTTGAAAATAGAATAGAATACGTTTCAATGTTACACCAAAGTATAGAGAACACCTCAGTCCAATGTTCTGGGGGAATGCGTTCAATTATTTTACCAACATTAGACCAATAATTGGCGGCTTGGATTTTTCCGGTATAGTATTTGAATACGCCGAAGTTCTTGTCGAAATAGTCCTTAATATCAAATATATCGTCTTCAACAAGATTGGACTGAATTTTAAGATCCTGACTGAATTTTTGCGATAATCGACTACAATGTTCCGCAAAAGCGTCCAAATCTGGGTAAGTATCGATAGATTTTAGATCGGAAAAGAACGAATCACAGATAATCAACAAAACATCTTTTGTATTTAGAAGTTTTGTTCTAACTGGGAAATCATCAGATGGAGAAATTTTATCAATAGTGAATCTAGTAACCACACCTGTACTTTCGGCCCCCGTTCCTGGTGGATTAATTTCCTTTAAAAAATCAACGTTATTGTCTTTAAATTGAATTTCGAGTGGAGCCCCGTTAACGCTAAGAATGTTTTTAACAAGATATGATTTACCAACCTGACTCCCCCCAAATAGAGCAAATACCGGTTTCGACTCAATAGAATCTACAATTTTTCGGATTACTCTTCGAGAATTTTTAAGTTTTAATGAGACGGCGTCTTGCAGTTCAGACTCGAAATTTCTACTAACCCAATGGTTTGCATCATTAAGGTTAGCGTAGAATGTCTGGGCTGACTCCTTTAAAGCTATGAGTTCCTGTTTGTCAATATTCTTCATCGTTGCTTTTTAAGATCTTCTTCCTAATTTAAACTCACCTGTATCCAACCAGAAGCCTGCTGGATTTGTCAATGTTTGCGGGCTCAGTTCGAAGTAAAATTTAGATACTTCATTTCCTTCGCGATCTAGGACCTCTTCAATATTCAATCTTTCTTTATTCTCCGCATATTCTCTTGAAATAGTAATCTTGAGCGGCATTTTCGTTCGTATTCGATACTTGAAGTCTTCAGAGGAGTTCATTACTTCGTCAAGGTTATCTTGACTTTTCTTTTTACTTCTTTCAGTTACCTTTCCATCGTTTATTGAAAGTGAATAAAGTATGTTCGAAGGATATTCAACAGAATCTATGCGCTTATACCCTATGTGGAAGGGAAAACTGGTGACCTGAAAACTTGCTTCTGAAACTTCAGGTGTTAAAAAGTTTCGTTCAATGACCTGATTTTGGACTTTTCCTATATAATTTACAGAAGATGTCAATGATTGTCTAAGGTGAGTAGTGTCAATCCTGAAATCACCGAGTTTTAATAATTTGCCTCCCATCAAAGAAATAAGGCTTCCCACGCATACAATTGTTTTAGGGTCATCGATATAACCGTTCCCATTTGTAAATGGGAACCAACGACCTACCCAATGCGTATTAAGATTAATTTGTCTGTTAGGAGGGAGGTGATTTGATTGACGTACAAGCTCATCCATTGCCTTAAGAGAAAATGGACGACCTGATAAAATCAACAAATCACAATCGAACGCCTGAAGGATGAGACCTATTTGTTTGAATAGTCTGTGATATACTATTTGACAGATTTCTCTCAGGACCTTTTTCGATATGTTCCATTTTAGGTTTTCGAATCTAAAACCGAAATGCTCGGCAAAGTATTCGAGGAGTTCATCACTAGGCGGGATATCTTTGAAAATATCTGAATAAGAAAGCAGTACATCTTCGTTTTGGTTAGATCTAATCATGAATTCGTTTGTAATAGGCATTGCGATTTGATGAACGAAATTTGTCCTCATTAACTTACCGCGGTACCCTATACTATTACTATCCTGACCAAAAAATCCATTGAGAAGCCCACCAACGTCGTCACACCCTGCTTTTCGTAATTCTTGTTCAATGGCACCACGAATTACCCAGTCAGAATCATTTGTTGTCCCTCCTTCAATAATTACTTGCTGAATAATTTGTTCTAACAGATCGTCACCGGCAACTTTGAAACTTTCCCAATACAATGGTTTTGGGAGTAATTCGACATATTGTGATTCTTTTAGTTCATAATCTGTTATCATTAGGTCAGAAGTACCTGCCCCTACATCAAGTGATGCTATTCGTAATTCGCTTCGGGTTGAAGTGTCGTCTTTCAACTTTTTAAATCCGTTAAAGAACCTTTGTGCATTGCCACCAAACTTATCCATGATATCACCATAGAGGTAGACCATTTGGGCAGCAGAGGCTTCATCGTAAATCCAATCTTTTCGAGACTCAAGGTTTTCATCACTAATTTTTAATTCTTTGACTGAAGGTATAATTGATACTTCAGTATCAAAGATGTCTTTTTGATCAGAACTAGAATTAGGGAGATAGTCTTTAAGATTGTTTATGATTTTTATGGCATCATCAGCACATTGTCTTAGGCCTATTTGCTCGGATTTAATCATTGCTGTAGGACACGATATGACAATTCTACGAATCTTTCTGCGCATTGATGGATTACCATGGGATTGTCTAAAATCTATGGAGTTAATCTGTTTAAAAGCATGAGCAAAGATTTCGAGATAGACGAAGGTCATTAGCGATTTTCTTGAATACCTCGCTTCAGTACCAAAAATTCCATCAGTACAGAATGAACCATCAGAATTCAGTTGCTCTGAAACGCCTTTTTTGTAAACTCTTTGGAAGGGCATTTCTGGATCATCTAGGTGAAATTCCCATTCTAACTCGGTCAATTTTTCATCCCACAAGTATCTTTTTGGGCTCGAATTAGTGGTTCGCACTTCTCTTGAAAGTTTTAGCTCAGCATCCGAAGTATTCACAATTCTTTCAGCTTCATATCCTATCCGTACCGGACTCACCCAATTGAATTTGTTGGACTGATTAATTTCCTGGTAACCCGAACTGAATTTTGAGCTTTGAAATACCAGCCTTGTTGAAAACGAGTCATCATGTTTTGCAAGAGGACTACTCAAATCTTGAATTTCAAGTTTTTTGACCGAATTGAAATTGAATTCATTTCCACTAGGGTGCTCAAATAAAATCGCACACGTCTTTGAATTACCTATGTCGATGACTAAGTCTACATCAATAATTCCTTTGTTATTATCTAACAACTGAACCTGAGGAAATTTATTTATTTGACGAATGACACGGTTGAAGAATAGATAATTCGCTGCGTGTTTTAAAAAAGGTTGCTCCAGTTCTGCGTTTGGCTTATGGAAAAAACCGTGGATATAATTCTCAACCCATTCACAATCTAAATTCTTATCAAGGTAGCTGGTCGATAATTCGTCATCCTCACAAATACTAAAGATATTTTCATTTGGATTTTTATGAAGATAGGGTGAGGCGTTATCTTCGGGTCTGGAGCTTACTGTGGTATCTATGGCTAAGACACATTTTAATGTAGAATCATTGATTCTCTCGTAGTATAATCTCACCCAATCTGTAGGGCCAAATTTAAAACTCGATAGCTTGTTAATGTTGAAGTAAGGTAGTGGAATCCATCTCTTCTCGAATGAATCTAACGTGCGATTGAGGTTGGCCACTTCAAAGAACTCTGTGGATTCAATTAGCTGTAAGTTAGCGTACTCAATTTCATCAGAAACTTTACCAGATTTAGAAATATAACCATATTCAAGTAATTGGCTTTTTCGAGCCCAAAGATCATCATCCGTGGATATACAAATCACTTCGTCTATCCAAAATTTGCCACGTGAAGAGTCAAACTTTTCTACAAATCTATATTTTGAGTTTTTTACTATTTCACTCTCAATTACTGCCTCGAAATGGTAGAACTGTATTCCTGAGTTGGCAATTAAAGTTATTGAGTCTCTCATGGTTTATGGGCTTATTTTCTTATTCTCCTCACAGCAAGGTATGAACTTATAATTCCTATCCTTCAACGCTTCATCAATGATCTTAACGAGCTTCGGATAATCGGAGAATTTATCTTTCCGTCTTCGGATATTTTTTTGGTAAGACTCCATTCCTACTTGCGAATTGGCTTGTTTTAGTAATAAGATCAATTCGTTTTCTTTTTTACAATACCCCTTTAGAAGTTGTCTAATCTCTTTTACTTCAGCGCTCAAGCCAGGATAACTTTCAGTTCTGAGATAAGCTTCCATTAATGTTTCATTGAATTGTCTGAAATCTGAAAAATCCTTAAATTGGGCTTGAATAGATTGTACTTCTTTAAATAGGCTGATGAATTCGTCTATAGAGTCTAAGAGGTCCGGAGCATATTTTTCTGCAGCCAAACGATAATTTGAAGTGGAGTTTAGACCAATAATGGTGGAGCTGCTAAAAATTGGAAGAATGAGTTTCTTAATATCCTTTCTGGTGGAATTTTTAAGTCCATCGATATCCTTTTTAAGTGTTGAAGCTTTATTTCTACTATTCTTAATATTCTCGTTAGCCTCATTTATTACTGTCTTTAGCGAATCAATTTGCCCTTGATAATGTCTTTCAATAGCAGAAACTCTGATTTTAAAAACACTATCCGAATGACTTTTTAGATTGTAACCTTGGTTAAGAATGTGCAGTATCTTATTGAGTTGATCGTCTACCGCATTGAGTTTATCGTCTATCGCATTCACTCTAGAATCGACTGTTTGGATGTTAGCCTTCTTTTGGGCATAGCCTTCTACTAAGCTAAGACATGATAAAACTGCCGCTATGAGTAGTTTGTTAAACATATTAATTTGAGGAAAAACCTTCATTGTCGAGTGAGTTTTCGTAGTATTTAAATCCTTGATTTCTTGCTTCGTTGTAGTCTTTTTTTAGGTCATACAGGGTCCAAGAGTCGGGACTACTTATATGAGCCTTTTTGTGGTTATTGTATTGGAACACGAACGTTTTGTAAGAAGCTAGTTTATTTTTTGCGGAATTTATATCTGCTGTAATATTTGAACAGCTCTTAAAGTAGGACGGTAAGCCTTCAAGGTCAATTTCATTGGCGCTTAAGGTGTTTTGATTGTACTCTTTTTGAATCAACTTTGAAATGTTATTGGTTACTCGCTGAATCCGGTAATAACCATTGATCTCTGAATACGATCCACGAAGCTTCCCTTGGCATGTTGAATTATGCTTGGAAAGTTGCTTAATGTCTGAATACAAGTTCGTTACTGAATTCTTCGCACATTGTCTTTTCCAATTTTTGAATGAAAGGTTCAATGAACCTGCATAAGAAGAGTACAATATCGCTTCTAAATTTTGTTTATCAACTTGGGTAATAAGTCTTTGAGAATGATACATATTTATTTGAGCACGTAGTTTTTCGAATTCAGACTTATTTTGAAGTCTTGACTCCAAGCTGTCGCATGAAGCCATCAGTTTTTCCACAGACACATTTCCAGAACTTTCCATATCCGATAAGCCTGTATTTCCAGAACTCATAGAATTTAAAAGCCAGACTGCGCCAGCTGTAAGTAGTAGAACACTAAATATAATTATTGCTTTTTTCATTGATTTTAGTGATAACGGGTATTTGTTAATACTCTTTGGAATACGCTATAAGTTCGATTCAATGCTCTTTATTTCTTTTTCCCATCTCTCAAGATCCGTAACATTATCTACCTTCTCAATCATCTTTCTGTCAAACTCAATCTGAACCCTAACCTGGGGATTAGGCAAGTCCCTACTTAATAATTCATCACAGTGATTCAACAGTTCTTGTTTTTTGGCTTCAAAAGAATTCTTGGCTTTATCACCATCAGAATCACCATCACCAGCTCCTCCAGCATCTCCTTGATCTCCGTGATCACTAGGAGTGACTTGAGTATGAGTGGCACCTTGATCTTCACTGTCACCTTTTGATCCATTTGAGCTAGGATTACCCAGACCTCCAGTTTTACTTTTATCACCTTCAGCATCTTTGACAAATTCATCCTGGTTTAATCCTTTCCCAGCGTCGATGAAATTAATCTTTAGCTCGAGCGAATCTTTGTCATCCATCGTTGATAAAATCAAGAACTTAACCTTGGAAACATCTAGTTGAACGGTGTCCTTGTAAGATTTACCAATAAATTTCCCTATTATTTTAGCTTCATTTTTAAGTCTAATTTTGGTTGAATCTTTACTTAATTCGGGAGGAATACCAGAGATTTCTAAAACGTTGTCTTTCATGTTGTAGGACGCTTTAGGTTGAGTGTCCAACCTATTTGAAGTTCCTGAACTTCCCGATGTACCTGAGAATTTAAGGAAACTTAATACTATACCGAAACCAACTAGGAGAATTAACGAACCGATAACAAGAATTTTATTCCACGTTTTCTTTACAGGTTTTGATACTTTTCGTTCGGGTTTATTTTCAGGGAACAAATCGGAGATTGTTCTTGTGACATTGTTACCGCTGGTTACAATTTTTCTTGTGATCTTCTGAGTTTTATGAGTAATCTTTACAATATCACCTTCGAAAATGACATGTTGCGAAATTTCAATGCGCTTATCGTTAATTGTAATATCATGGTATCGTGGATCGTAACCTTTAAGAGAGAATCTACTAGATTTCTTAAAATCACGGATTAATTCTACACCGTCTTTTTGTTCTAAGGCGCTAATGGGTTCTTTCAGGAAGTAAACTTTACGGAATCCATTGATAGTCAAGTCCTTAAAATGTGTGTTAAATGAATCTAAATCTTGAGATTTTAAAATGCCAATTTTCTTTGAGTTATCTGGGGTTACTGTGCCCTTGGGGATAGATGAAATTTTAGTGAGTATTGGCTCGAAGTCACTAATTGAAATCTTGTTGACGAGCGCTTTCCCTTGTTTGCTCGAGTATGTGGACATCATCTCTTGCAAACACCTAACAATATTACCGCTTAAACCATAGCTTTTGGATAGTACAATACTAATAGCGATGTACGCTCTGCGACCAACATGGTCTGAGGTGTTCGGATTGTAAATAGTTAATACTGTAAATCCTCCAACTTTTTCAATGCTAAAGAATTCTGTAACCGTGCCATGACAATAAATACGCATTTCATCGGTGAGTGCACTTAGTACCGAATTGTCTACATTGGATACAAGCCAATTATTTTTAAAACCAGATCTTACTCCCCAAACTACATATCCTAGTTCTTTCATTGATTCATTCCCTTAAAGGTTAATTAAAAAGACCTCTTTTACTTTTACCTACGAAAGTATCCTGTTGTAAAGCGTTAGTTATGTTTTCAGCACTAGATAAATCTTGCTGTACCAATAAGCCTTTGAATTTTACTTTCCCTATTGAGAAAGGGTAAATGGTTGCTTCAAAACTATTTTTCCCATCATATTCACTCATTTTATCTTTCAAGTTCTCTACGAAATTTTTGTATTTAGAATCCATGAAATCTGCTGCGAATTCTTCTTTATTGCAGCCTTCGGGGAAGAGGTCACTTTTAGTTACAAGAACGTTGATGGCATCAACTTTTTTAAGAGTGCCAAATTCATCTAGCATTTGAAGTCCTGCTGATAACATGCTTGATTGACTTGGACCTACTTCTAGTTCTGGACGCAGGTGCACGTCATAATCAATAATTAAAAATATAATTTTCCGATTTTTATGTTTAAGATATTCAACTACTTTAGGATGGATGGAGTCTATACCCTTCTCGTAGACGTCCCTAAATAATTCGCCGGACATATCTACAAAATTCAAGGGATGTTTTTGAGCCTTATTAGATTGATTTCTTAGATCAAAGGGCATGTAATGTATTGCGTCATAAGCCGTACCATCCGGTAATACTCGTTTACTATAATCATCCTTTAGTTGATTTCTGTATTGGGTACCTATTAAATTGTGCGTATTATCGGCTATTAGTCCTATTTCATCCATATAAAACATTAAAGAGCTCAAAACACAAGATTTCCCTGAACCAGGCACCCCAAAGAAGAAAATATCTGTTCTATTATTAAGTAATGGCGGGAGTGAATCAGGATCAGGATTGATAGAGTCTCCTTTACCAGGCCACATATCTAGAATCTCAATTTCCTCCGTGGTCATGGAAGTATTCTCCGCCAGCCCCTCCTTAGTAATGCTACCCTGATTGTATAAATTTTTTATCTCTTCAATACGGAACTCTTCATTTTCGATGGCCAGATAAATTGCCGTCGATGTATCTTCATTATCTTCCCCATTTAAAGGTGGTGAATCATCGAGAGCCTCTTGAATGGCATTGAGTTTATTACGTTCAAGACCAGAATTAGTCATTTCCTCAATGCTTATAGAATCGGATTGAATCCATGACACTAGATCATCTAGCTCCATTTCATTGATAGTAAGCAATATCATTTGTTTAGTTATCTTATCCATAGGATGTGTAAAGAGGTTGTCTGGTTAGTTTATTTGGTAATGGATATACCGCCCTTTTTTTCTTTGTCTTTTTTAGAAACGTATACTCCTTGTGTCTTTGTTAAAAAATAGGGAAGTGATAGAAATATTGTGAGTATCAAAGAAGGAATTAAAAGCAAAAAAGGTTTGTATCTATTCCATAAATTGAAGAAAGAAGAAATATCCACTGGGAATTCTTCTACGATCGTTCTATTGTTATCTTCAACAACATAGTCAAACGCATCATTGAAAGTGCTGTCGATTCCCGATCGCTGCAACGAATAACTTAGCTGAGTTAAATTTTCATTGCGCATATTTTCTAGTTCATTCAATGCTACTACTACATGAAGTCTCGACCAATTTTGAACTAAATGTAATTGAGAAGTTTCAACAAAATTAGATTTTGACTTTACGCTATCAATGAGTAAATCATGCTTGACATTTAAGACTTCTACTAGGGCGTTCGACTCATTTTGGAAGTTTAAGCGGCTTACATTACTGAGATCATTAATTTTAAATCTAGAAGTAGCTAGTAAGCTTTTGATTGAGTCCTTTGCATTTCGATCCCTTGTATGAACGTAGGTGTCTAAGGCGTTCCGTGCAATTAGGCCGGTTTCTTGAATGTATTGTTGATTTCTGTTTCTAAAGAAGTCAATATGGTCTGCATTAGAGCTTCTAATTTCGTTTGCGTAAGATTGAATTTCAGGCTTAGCGTTGATCTCTACATTCAAAGCGTGCACGACGAGAATAGCTGTGGGTATTGAAAGGATCAAATACACCAAGCCTAATACAACACCTACCGTTGAAAATCTAGATTTTTTTATTTCCTCTTTCCTTTTGGCTAGCTCTTCAACCAGGAAATACATTAGAACCGCTAATACGATACTAATGGAGGCTGAAATAAAAACATCACCTTCTAGCATATAGTTACTACCAAAAAAAGATAGTAGTAGTAGAAAGAATAGTCCGATGAATTGGATGACTAACTTTAACATTATTAAGTTTTAGAATTAATTTGAATTTATTGTAGACAGTCAGGTAGTTGAGAAAAACTACTCTATGTAATAATCATCATCCTCGAAATAAATCTCATCCTGACTCGAGGTAAATCGCGAGTTTGGCGAAGGATTAGTCCTGTTTAAAAAAACTCTATTTCTTCGATTGATATACAATTCAAAATTTTCATCAGGAAAATCCACGTCTGAGTGTACCTGAGCATCCCCGTTGCCGTCTAAATACATGATCAAAACTTTCTGATCGTAACTATATCGGTTACGTAACACGACGAATAAATCTTTTTGTTTTTTGTTTTTACAGTCTTTTTCGGAAAGACCATATTCTCGTGCGACGACCGGCTTGTATGAATTCTCATCATTTTCGGCTGGTATAACCCATTCGTCGAGGTAGTTCATGTCATTGAAGTAATCAACCAATCCGTGCCTGTACGAAGATGTGATGTACGAATTGTTATCGAATATCTGCTGCAACTGTCTAGTTTTCAAAGAATCAGCTACCCACGGTATTCCACAACTAGCAGTTGCCATCCAGCCAGAATATGGGTTAGGCCGCTCATCCGAACCCCAACCATTCACCGGATGTAGCACATTCACTTTTCTCCAGGTGTAACTTGAGCTGTAAACGGGCTCTTCCTCTGAATCATACACAAAGCGAGTTCCGGTTGAGAAAGTTCCAATTTTGTAGGCACCATCCTCAGGGTATTCGCGTAGATTCAACGAACCTACAAATATTTGTTGCTCTCCTTCGCGTATCCTAAACGGGTCTTCGCTGGACCAAAACAAGGAAAACACAAGAACAATTGCTGCTATTCCGCCACCTATCATAGCGATCAACTTAACATTAGCCTTATCCAGCTTTTTTTTGACAGGGTTAGCATTTGATTTAGGTTCTTCAGAAAAAACAATTGTTTCTGTCTCGGTACTTTCCTCTGCGGAGGCAGTCGTATTTAAATGGTCGTCTAGCAATGAAAACGCTTGTTCAACTTCCTGGAGTCGTTTGAGATAAACATCCTTTAATACGGCGTTGGGTGTTCCAGAAATTTTTTGGTTTAATTCTGTTTTTAGCGTTTCATACTGACGTTTCGTACGTTCAAAGTCTAACCCTTGTGCTAGATCTAGTTGGCGATATGCTTCTTTCGTGTTCATTAGTCTTGGTTGTATGGGGAAAAGTACAAAAATATTCCTATTGTAATCCTGATCCTAATGATCCGGGGGAAATTGAATAAAATCGTTTTTAATTCGCAATTATTCGATCTTCATTAAAGCCCTATTATTCTTGTAACGCTGTTCAAAAAAATATTAGTTACCGTATTTGGGCATAGAGTCATAATCACGTTCTTTCCCTAACTCACCTTCTCTCTAATGATATTCTCCACTAGATCTCCAAACTGAACATTCATTAGGCGATAGCTCAACCGCTTCGTAGTGGTATGGTAAGGCTTTATTGACGCGGTCCACTTGAATTAATTGATAGCCTTAGTTAATATTAACTATACCCATTAGGTAAATAGTAGGTGTTGCATTAGCATTACTTTGGGCTGACTTAGCGGTTGGGTGTTCAGCAGTCCTTTGGACGGCAGCTAGATTAGTGCTCTTCCCGTCCTTTGATCCCTGCAGTTATTTCAATATCGATAAAATTCTCTTGGGGCGTGATGGGACATGAGTACCCGTCGGTGTAAGCACAATAGGGGTTGTATGCATAGTTGAAATCCAAGACCATGGTGCTTCCTTCGGGCTTGGTGATGTCCATGAATCGGCCCGTGCCGTAGGTGCTCACTCCCGTAGTTTTATCCATGAAAGGAAGGAATAGGTGGTCCTGATATTCTTCCATGGCCATCAACCTTTTGCTTTGGTAG
>Ga0233438_10002222_pt1 | contig 19821 bp, 15 predicted proteins | sample SI_123_September_FD_182720 | JGI IMG/M metagenome (GOLD analysis project Ga0233438, IMG submission 182720) | Seawater microbial communities from Saanich Inlet, British Columbia, Canada - SI_123_September2016_10_MG | ecosystem: Environmental > Aquatic > Marine > Inlet | place: Canada: British...
ATGCGTTTGTAAAAGAAGCATACGGGAGTGCACAATAATTTTACTTACTTTTAGTTACTAAATAAACCTCACTATGGACTACGGAAAAGAGTTTAAAAAATACGCAACTAAGCATCACGGAGTAAATGCTATGTACTACGATAAAATCGTTAGCAGCATGACTCCTTATATCATTGAAGAACGCCAAATGAACGTAGCTCAGATGGATGTATTTTCTAGATTGATGATGGATCGTGTTATGTTTTTAGGAACAGGAATTGACGATCAAGTAGCAAACATCATTCAAGCACAGTTGTTGTTTTTACAAAGTGTAGATCCAAAACGTGATATTCAAATGTACATCAACTCTCCTGGAGGAGGCGTATATGCAGGTTTGGGTATTTATGATACAATGCAGTACATAACGCCCGATGTAGCAACAATCTGTACCGGTATTGCCGCTTCCATGGGTGCTGTTTTACTTTGTGCAGGACAAAAAGGGAAACGTTCTGCATTACCTCATGCACGTGTAATGATTCACCAGCCTTTGGGTGGCGCTCAAGGTCAAGCTTCTGATATCGAAATTACCGCTCGTGAGATCATGAAACTTAAAAAAGAATTATACGACATCATTGCAAACCATTCTGGTCAAGAATTCGACAAAGTACACCACGACAGTGATCGTGATTACTGGATGAAAGCTGACGAAGCTAAAGCTTACGGTATGGTAGATGAAGTTTTGACTAAATAAAAAGTATTGAATCATGAGTGATGAAGAATTAATTTGTTCCTTTTGCGGCCGTTCTAAACCACAGACCGATTTGCTGATTGCTGGCTTAGACGCTCATATCTGTGATAAATGTATTCATCAGGCTCATGGTATTGTGATTGAAGAAGATAAAAGCTCTGAAGATGCAACTAATGAATCCGAAACTTTAGATGTAAAAACACCAAAGCTTACCAAAGCTTTTTTAGATCAATATATTATTGGTCAAGATGCAGCTAAACGTGTAATTTCTGTTGCTGTATACAATCATTACAAAAGATTATCTCATCCTAAATCGGAGCTTGAGGACATTGAAATTCAAAAAAGTAATATCCTTTTGGTTGGACAAACCGGGACAGGAAAAACATTATTGGCTCAATCCATTGCCAAGATGCTTAGTGTTCCTCTGGCTATCGTAGATGCTACTATATTAACAGAAGCAGGCTATGTTGGTGAAGATGTTGAAAGTATTTTAACACGCTTACTCCAAGCTGCAGATTACGATGTTGAACGCGCGCAACGCGGAATTGTTTTCATCGATGAAATTGACAAAATTGCCCGCAAAGGAGATAATCCATCCATTACACGTGATGTGTCAGGAGAAGGGGTTCAACAAGCACTATTGAAGTTGCTCGAGGGAACCGTTGTAAACGTTCCCCCGAAAGGAGGTCGTAAACATCCCGATCAAAAATTCATTGAAGTAGATACTTCCGATATATTATTTATTGCAGGTGGAGCTTTTGATGGCATTGAACGTGAAATCAATAAGCGTATGAATCTTCAGGCAATTGGATATAAAGTTCAAGCGCAAAAAGAAGACATCGACAAAGACAACCTTTTACAATATGTAAATCCAAAAGATGTAAAGTCATTTGGATTAATTCCTGAAATAATTGGGCGCCTTCCTGTATTGACTTACATGCACCCGCTAGACAAAAAAACTTTACGCTCTATATTGACTGATCCCAAGAATGCATTGATCAAGCAGTACGTGAAACTTTTTGAGCTTGATGGAATTACACTCAGTTTTTCTTCAGGAGCATTGGATTTTATCGTTGAAAAAGCCTTGGAATACAACTTAGGAGCACGAGGATTACGTTCTCTTTGTGAAGCTATTCTTACGGACGCAATGTTCGAAATGCCTGGTGGAAACGCAACAGAGTTGAAAATCACCAAAATTTATGCTGAAGGAAAGCTCAACAACTCAAAAGACCCAACGCTTAAAGCGGTTTCTTAGCATTAAAATTTAATAGCTCTTCCATCAAATCACGATTATTAGATAAACGCGGAACCTTGTGTTGCCCTCCCAGTTTTTTATTTTCAGATAACCAGTTGTAAAACAATTTAGGCTTTGCTATGACTATTTCTGGAAGACGCATGGTCATATCTTTATATCGCTTGGCGTCATAATCCGAATTAACTTCACGCAAGGTTTCATCCAACAGGCTAGTAAATCGCTCCATGTTTTCAGGCGGGCAGTCAAACTCAATAAGCCATTGATGTGCCCCACTGCTTTTTTCTTTCATGAAAATTGGAGCAGCAGTATAATCTACGATATGAACTCCTAAAGCTTGAGCTGCTTTGGACAAAGCTCGATCTGCGTTTTCGATTACTAATTCTTCTCCAAAAGCATTAATAAAATGCTTTGTTCTCCCAACCACTTGAATACGATACGGATCTACCGAAGTAAACTTGATTACATCGCCCAATTTGTAACGCCACAAACCTCCGTTGGTTGTAATCACAAGTGCATAATTTGTATACAATGATACTCCGGCTAGCGGAACAACATCTTCGTCTGTTCCGTCAACGGGAATGAATTCATAAAAAATTCCATAATCCAACATCAATAACATTTCATCAGAATTGTTCTGATCTTGAATTCCAAAAAAGCCTTCCGATGCATTATACGTCTCGTAGTACTTTAACTGAGAGCCTGGGAAAAAATTGTTGTATTGATTTTGATACGGTTTAAAGCTAACTCCTCCATGAAAAAAAACTTCAAGGTTAGGCCAAACCTCCAAAATATTTTTCTTTTCAGTTTGCTCAATAACCTTATTAAACAAAACCATCATCCAGGAAGGAACTCCCGCAAAGCTGGTTACATTTTCATTTACGCTCTCATTTAAAATGGCATCCATTTTAGCTTCCCATTCGGGCATTAAGGATATTTTATGGGATGGTGTACTACTGATTTCTGCCCAAAAAGGCATGTTATCAATAATTATTGCCGACAAGTCTCCAAAATAACTGGTACTGTTATCGTAGATTTCTTGACTCCCTCCCAAGCGCAGATTCTTGCCATTAAAGAGTTCTGATTCTGGATTATTATTAAAATAAAACGAAAGCATATCTTTCCCAGCCTTGTAATGACATTGCTCTAAAGCTTCGATACTTACTGGGATGAATTTGCTTTTACTATCTGTAGTTCCGCTAGACTTTGCAAACCACTTTATGGGTGTTGGCCAAAAGATATTGGCTTCACCTTTTCTGCTCCGATTGATATCTATCGCTATATCTTCGTAAGCAACTAGGGGTACTCTACTTTTGAAAACTTCATAATTTGTAATCGAACTGAATTGATAGTTCAATCCTATTTCAGTTTGTTCAGAAACACGGAGTAAATCTTGAAGAACTTCTTGTTGAACTTCATGAGGATATTTTATAAAGAGTTCTACCTGATGGATTCTTTTTTTAAGAAACCAAGAGGCAATAGAATTGAATAAGGGGATTGCCATTTTATAAGTATCTTTATTTTATAAATATAAATCATTCTACCACATGTTTTCAGGCGTTCTTAAAAAAATGAATACAGAGTTCGGACCTTCGATTGGATACTATCTCAATCTGAAAAACGATTTTGTAGCTCTACATCAATTCATTGATCAATCCATCACGCTAGAAATGACGGGCTATGAATGTCTCAATTGTTCCCGTACGGAACCCATTTTTAGACAAGGTTTTTGCAAGAAATGTTTTTTCGAAAGCCCAAACGCAGGCGATTGGATTATGCGCCCCGAATTGAGCACCGCACACTTGGATATCGAAGATCGCGATTTGGCTTATGAAAAAAAAGTACAGCTGCAACCGCACATTGTATATCTCGCACTTTCTAGCCATTTAAAGGTTGGTGTAACTCGAAAAACACAAGTACCAACCCGTTGGATCGATCAGGGCGCACATCAAGCTTTAGCTGTCCTAGAAGTGCCTAATCGATATCTAGCTGGCGTTGGTGAAGTTGCCTTGAAAGATATTTATTCGGACAAAACCAATTGGCGAAAAATGTTACAAAACGAAGCGGAGCCAATTGATTGGGATGCCGAAAGAAACAAGGCTATTGATCATCTTCCAAATGAACTAAAACCCTATGTGCTTCTTGATAATAAAGAGCCTTTGGATATTGGATTCCCCGTGAATCGTTATCCCGAAAAAGTTAAAAGTTTGAATCTGATTAAAGAACAAAACTATACTGGAGTCTTGAAGGGAATCAAAGGACAATATCTCATTTTTGAAGACGATACTGTTTTTAATATGCGATCCAATGAAGGATTGGTTATTAATTTAAAAGTTGAGTAATTAATCAATGGTTTTAGACGAAGTTTCTACCAAACGATTGATTTCATCCATTTCAGCAGCAGTCAAATGACGCCATTTTCCCTTATCAACGTCTAGAGAAACATTCATAATTCGAGTTCGTTTCAATGCTGTTACACGGTAATCCAAATACTCACACATCCTTCTAATTTGACGATTCAAACCTTGAGTCAATATTATTTTGAATTCTTTTTTATGGGTCTGTTTAACCTCACAGGGTCTTGTAACTGTATCTAAAATTGGAATTCCGCCGCCCATCTGCTTAATGAAATCATCCGTTATCGGTCGATTAACGGTAACTACATATTCTTTTTCGTGATGATTTCGTGCACGTAAAATTTTGTTGACGATATCACCATCGTTGGTCAAAAATATGAGTCCTTCACTAGGCTTGTCCAAACGTCCAATAGGAAAAATTCGACTTGGAAAATTAATGTAATCTATGATGTTGTCTTTTTCAACCGCTGTATCGGTAGTGCAAACAATGCCTACAGGCTTGTTGAATGCTATATAAATCGCTTTTTCATTCCCGGGACGAACAACTTCTCCGTCTACATGAATGACATCTTCTGGAAGAACTTTTACACCCATACCAATCACCTCACCATTAACAGCAATTCGACCTTGATCGATCATTTTGTCGGCAGCTCTTCTAGAGCAGTATCCGATTTCACTGAGGTATTTATTTATTCGTACGGGATCACTCATGTCGTTATGATTAGTTTTCTAATTGAATTTCTTCTCCAGCTTTTAGGTTGAAACGTTTTCTTATTAAATATACAAAGAGGTAGAGAAAAGGGGTATCAATAGCCGCAATAAGAACTTTAAAAATAAAGCCCGAAATTACTAAGCCAGTGAACATATTCCAGGGTAATACTTGGAACACACAAAGTAAAAGAATTACGGTAAGAGTATCTAAAAATTGAGATGCAAAGGTTGAAAAGTTATTTCGCAACCACAGCTGTTTCCCTTGGGTTTTCTTTTTCCAAAAATGATAGATGCGAATATCAACAAACTGGGCGCATAAGTATGCAATCATGGAGGCTAGAACAGCTAAGGGAGATAAGGAAAATACCTGAGAAAAGGTCTCATCCCCTATAGGTGAGGAGGGAATTGCGGGCATAAAATCCGCTAGCAGCAAAATACCAATGGAAAAAAACGAAGCAAAAATTCCAGCAACAACAACTTGATTTGCTTTTTTTTGACCGAAAATTTCTGAAATTAAATCGGTGATTAAAAAAGTAATCGGATAGGGCAAAATGCCCACCGACAGTTCGAACAATGGAATTCCAAACACCTTTGTGTCTATGGGATACCAATAAAAGAACTTTTGAAAAATTAGATTAGAAACCACCAAAGAAGTGATGAAAAGGGCAGCTAAGTATAAGAAAATCTGATACGCAATTGCCTTGTCTTTTTGATTCATGCGTTATCTAATATCAAGTGAAAATGGAATTCGAGCTTGAATCCGTGGGGCTTGATTTTTCTCAGAAGTTGATGCTTCAATAAAAGTGCTAAATTCTCTTGGAAGTGCTGATTTAATTTGAGTTTCAATTGCAGCAAATGGGCTCATTAGAGCAAAAATATCGTCAAAGTCTGTTTCAATTTTAGGGTATGAGGTCAAATTATATTCCTCTATTTCTGCAAGAACAGCAGCAGCTTCTATAGCTGCACCTAGGCCTCCTAATTCGTCAACAAGTCCATTTTCTTTTGCCTGTAAACCCGTCCAAACTCTTCCTTGAGCAAGGGCTTCCACTTCCTCTAGAGATAAGTTTCTTCCATCTGCAACACGTTGTTTAAAGGTATCGTAAACATATTCAATACCTTCCAAAGCACTTTTACGAAAACCAGGCGAGATTGACTCAAAGGGGCTGTAACCAACTGCATTTTTATGTGTCATTACATGCTCCGCTTTAATCCCAATATCGTCTGTGAAGCCTTTGATGTTAGGTATGGTCGCAAAGACTCCAATAGAACCTGTTACGGTCATTGGGTCTGCAAATATTGTATTGGCATTACAAGCAATATAGTAACCACCAGAAGCTGCAACATTTCCCATTGAAACTACTAAGGGCTTTTTCTTCTTCGCGTCTTCTAATGCGTTCCACAAAATATCGGAAATCATGGCACTCCCACCAGGAGAATTAACACGCAATACAATTGCTTTTACACGCTTACTTTTAGCCGCTTCTTCTATTGCTTCTACAAAAACCTGATCGCCAATTTGAGTTTCACTTCCTTCTCCAAAAAGAATCGGCCCTTGAGCATAAATAACTGCTATTTTATCGCGAACTCCTTTTTTATGTGCAGCATTTCCTGCCAAAATATCATTATAAGCAACCAACTTAAGTTTATCCTTTTCTGATAAACCAAGTTTACTTTTCAATAATTCGATGTATTCACTCTTGTAGCTGATATGGTCTATCAAGCCTACCTTGAGTGCATTTCCAACAAGATTTGCTTTGAGGTCAGAAGCAATTGCATCAAGCTCAGCAACTGATATGTTTCGGGCTTCGGCAATTTCTGAACCAATAGTTTCCCAAAGAGAGGCAATTAAAGAACCTATTTGTTCTCGATTGGCTTCGCTCATGGAGTTAGATAAATAGGGCTCTACTGCACTCTTATATTTACCATGACGGATTACTTCCATTTTAAAGCCGTATTCATCTTCAAAATCTTTGAAATATAAAACTTCTGATGCCAGTCCTTTGAGTTCAACACCTCCATTTGGATTGACAAAAATAGAATCCGCAGCTGATGCTAAATAGTACCCTTTTTGAGTTAAAAAATCAGCATAAGCCGACACAAACTTTCCACTGTCTTTGAAAGACAATAGTGCATCTCGAAGTGTTTTGGTTTGCGCCCACCCGGCCGCTAGATAATCGCTTCGTAAATGAATTCCTTTGATTTTATCGTTTGTTTTAGCCAATTCAATCGCAGTAACAAGATCAATCAGTTGAATACTTTCTGCATCCAAGCCTAAACTGACCTGAAAATCTTGACTTCCTGGAACATTATCCATTATGGGTAAGTTTAATTTCAAGGATAGAACACTATTGTCCTGAATCATTGCAGCAGAACTATCATCTGAATTCACAACACTGGCAATTCCAGCAATCAGCATAAATAAGATAATACCCCCTAAAAAAAGGGCCGTGAGTGTTCCTAAAACGGAAGCAACAAATGTACGTATGAAATTCATTGGAGCTATTTTTTTACAAATATAAGATAAACTGATTGATGGAGACATAAGTGCTTATGTTTTTAAAACAGAAGTAACAACTTCATTTTTAGCGCAAAACATTTACATTTACAGTCTCCAATTCAAGAAACCATGAAAAAAACAGTCCTTTTCTTAGGCGTATTTCTATTTTTAACTCAATGTAAAGTCAACCAATTTACAGATAAAAAAACCTTGCAGATATACGGGAATAAGACTGTACTTCCACAAGCTTTTAAAGCATATGATGATTTCATCACCACCAATAAGGTTATCCGAAACACTACAGCGAGTAATCAAATTCAACATGTTGGCAAAAAAATAACACGTGCAGCCGAAGCTTATTTTGAATACAAACAAAACCTCAGCTATCTCGATGACTATGCTTGGGAATATAATTTAGTAGAAGATAAAGCAATCAATGCCTGGTGTATGCCAGGTGGAAAAATAGTGTTTTATACTGGAATTATGGATGTTGCTAAGACCGAGGCTGGTATTGCTGCAATAATGGGGCACGAAGTTGCACACGCCCTTGCAAATCATGGAGCCCAACGAATGAGTGCTGGAACGATTCAACAAGGTCTGGGCATCTTGGGAGCAAAACTTCTAGAAAACGAACCTGAGAAAAAGAGAGATTTGTTTCTAAAGGCATACGGAATCGGATCTAAGGTAGCGGGGATTTTACCTTTCAGCAGAGGACATGAAAACGAAGCTGATATCATTGGAATGCAACTGATGGCCATAGCGGGTTATGACCCTGCGGAAGCCGCTTCTTTGTGGGAACACATGCAAGCACAAAGCCCAGGATCAAAAACTCCGCAGATATTGAGTACACACCCTTCTCATCAAACTCGAATTTCTAATTTGCGGAAAAACGCTCCCCAAGCTTTAGTTCAAGCACAACGAATTAAAGACTCCTTGAATCAATAAGTGATTCAAGAGTTGCACCCTTGCTTTTTTTTGTCTTTTTTTGACTCAAAAAAGAACCATGGTCTACATTGCTCTGGGCAGTAACATTGGAAACCGATTTGTTTTACTACAAAAAGCAGTTGACTGCATTGGTTCTCGAATTGGTACTATCCTATCTGTATCTAAAGTATATGAAACGCCTGCTTGGGGTTTTGAAAGCGATGCATTCCTGAATGCCTGTATTAAAATTAAAACAGAACAAACTGCACTGGATGTACTCGATGCTCTTTTAACCATTGAAAACGAATTGGGAAGGAATCGCGATTCTTGTGAAGGATACCAAGCCCGACCGATCGATTTGGATATTCTGTTATTCAATAATGAAATTATTTCTCACGAGCGCCTGCAGTTGCCTCACCCGAGAATGGAATTACGACAATTTGTTTTGACACCTTTAGCCGATCTCGATGCAAAAAAGGTACATCCACAACTGAAGAAAAGCATAGAAGAGCTTCAACAAAAATGCGAAGACAATTCTGTTTTGAGTATTTGGAACGAACCGTTGAAATTCTAAACCTACTGTGTTTTCTGAAAAAAGTCCCAGGCTACCACACCAACAGTAACAGCTATATTCAAAGAGTGCTTTGCTCCTTCTTGGGGGATTTCGATTACACCATGCGATGCATCGATCACTTCCTGAGTCACGCCTTTTACTTCATTCCCCAAAACAAAGGCATGGGTTTGCTCGGGTTCTGGTTGAAAGTCATTTAAAAAAACAGCCTGTTCAGCTTGTTCAATAGACCAAACCGCTACTCCTTCTTGTTTGAGCTTGATAACCAAATCAAGTGTGTTTTCGACATAGGTCCATGCAACAGATTCAGTTGCTCCGAGTGCTGTCTTTTGAATGTCCTTGTGAGGCGGTTGAGCCGTTATACCACAGAGATAAATTTTTTGAAGCAAAAAGGCATCTGAAGTTCTAAAGACCGATCCAATGTTATTTAAACTTCGAATATTGTCTAAGACTATAATCAAGGGGGTTTTTGTTGCTGCCTGTGCTTCTTCTACGGACTTTCGACCGAGTTCTATGTTTTTTAATTTTCTATGTTTCACAGTTCAAAAATAAGGAAGTATTCATTAGCGTTTTATAAAATTCAAATAATGGTTACATTCGCATAAATCATAAAGAAAATATCCCTTGGCAAAATCAGCTAAAGAAACTCCCTTAATGAAGCAATACAACCAAATCAAGGCGAAATATCCTGATGCCTTGTTGTTGTTTCGTGTAGGCGACTTTTATGAAACCTTTGGCTCTGATGCAATCAAAGCAGCAAAAATATTAGGTATTATACAGACCAAACGTGGCGCTGGAAGTAGCAGTGAAATAGAATTGGCTGGCTTTCCGCATCACTCCCTCAATACGTATTTACCAAAGTTGGTGAAAGCTGGGTGCAGAGTAGCGATCTGTGATCAACTGGAAGATCCCAAAATGACCAAGACCATTGTAAAACGCGGCGTTACCGAACTGGTTACACCCGGAGTCGCTTTGAACGATGATGTATTAGAACAAAAAAAGAATAATTATCTGGCCGCCGTTCATCCCGGAAAAAGTCATTGGGGTGTTTCCTTCCTCGATATTTCTACTGGAGATTTTATGACCAGCGAAGGATCTGTTGAGCACGTAGATCAGTTGTTACAAAAATTCAATCCCAGCGAAGTATTGGTTTCTAAACCCAAAAAAGGTTTTTTTGCTGAGCATTTTGGAACACAACATGCTGCTTTTTACATAGAAGGCTGGGTTTTTCAAACAGAATTCTGCACCGAGCTTTTGACACAACATTTTCAAACTAAATCTTTGAAAGGTTTTGGCGTGGAGGGTTTAGAATTAGGTACCATAACTGCGGGCGTAATTTTACACTACTTAGCAGAAACACAACACAAACAATTACAACATATTCACGCGGTACAAGCCATCAGTTCAGAAGACTATGTCGGAATTGATCGTTTTACTGCTCGAAATCTAGAACTTTTATATCCCAACTCAAGAGAGGGTGTTTCTTTAATCGATGTTATCGATTTCACTTCCACCGCTATGGGTGGGCGTATGCTCAGACATTGGGTAAGCTTCCCGCTAAAATCAGTCCGTAAAATACAAGATCGACATCAGGCGATAGATGCCTTTATGAGTCAAGAAGAAATAAAAGAAGAAGCTGTTTTACGTCTCAAGAATATTGGAGACATTGAACGTTTGATGTCTAAGATAGCAACCCAAAAAGTTGCTCCAAGAGAGCTGATCCAATTAAAAAACTCCCTTCTGGAACTCGTTCCATTGAAAGCAGCTTTAGTCGATTCTTCTAAAAAAGTTCTTCAAAATCTCGGTCTGGGACTCCACAATTGCGATGAGCTGATCGAAACCCTTCGATCTACATTAAGAGAAGAAGCTCCGGTGAGCACCACCAAAGGAGACTTTATTGCTGATGGGTTTTCGGAAGAGTTGGATGAATTACGGAATCTCCGTAAATCCGGAAAAGATCATCTGGATCGAATGGTTGAGCAAGAAACGGAACGTACCGGAATTAGTTCATTGAAAATCGCTTTCAACAATGTTTTTGGGTATTATATTGAGGTTCGCAACACCCACAAAGATAAGGTACCTGAAGAATGGATTCGGAAGCAAACTTTAGTAAATGCAGAGCGTTATATTACGGAAGAATTGAAAGATTATGAAGTCAAAATTCTTGGGGCACAGGACCGGATTCAGACCTTGGAACTTACTTATTATGCCGAGCTCCTTAAAAACATTCAGAATACGCTGGGCGTATTAAAACAAAATGCAATTCAGATTGCAACTTTGGACTGTTTAGTAGGCTTTACACTTCTAGCTCAAAAGCACAATTACAATTGTCCGCAGCTGATCGAAGGAACCGACTTAATCATTAAAGCTGGACGTCACCCGGTTATTGAAAATCAATTGGCCGTTGGCGAATCCTATATCGCCAATGATGTATCCTTGAATCGAGAAGAGCAACAAATCATTATGATTACCGGCCCCAACATGTCCGGTAAATCGGCTTTATTACGTCAAACTGCCTTGATTGTTATCCTCGCACAAATGGGGAGTTTTGTGCCCGCTCAAGAAGTTTCTATGGGTATTGTCGATAAAATATTTACACGTGTGGGAGCGAGTGATAATATATCCTTGGGCGAATCGACCTTTATGGTCGAAATGAACGAATCGGCTGCAATTTTAAATAACATCACCGAAAACAGTTTGGTTCTTTTGGATGAAATTGGGAGAGGTACTAGTACTTACGACGGCATATCAATTGCATGGGCAATTGCGGAATACCTGCATCAACATCCGGCACAACCCAAAACGCTTTTTGCAACCCACTACCACGAATTGAATGAGATGACTCAAAGCTTTGAACGCATCAAAAACTTTAATGTTTCGGTAAAAGAACTCAAAGACAGCGTGCTCTTTTTAAGGAAACTCGCTCCTGGGGGAAGTGCGCATAGTTTTGGAATCCATGTGGCTAAAATGGCGGGAATGCCCAAGACTGTTTTGGCTACTGCAGAACGAAAATTAAAATTCTTGGAACAATCACACCAAGAAGAAGACCGAAAAGAAGCATTAAAAAAGAGTACACAAGACCTCCAACTGAGTTTTATCAATTTAGACGATCCCCTCTTAGAAGCTCTACGTGAGGAAATTAAAAACTTGGATATTGATACGCTTACACCCGTTGAAGCCTTGATGAAACTCAACGATATTAAGCGTCGTTTGAAGGGATAAATATTTTCATTTTTTCTAAATAAAAGCTTGAACTTTTCTTGAATTTTATATTACATTTGCACCTCTACTGCGAAAGTAGCTCAGGGGTAGAGCATCACCTTGCCAAGGTGGGGGTCGCGGGTTCAAATCCCGTCTTTCGCTCTACTATCAAAGTAAACGCTCGAGTGGTGGAATTGGTAGACACGTTGGACTTAAAATCCAATGACCATTGCGGTCGTGCGGGTTCAAGTCCCGCCTCGAGTACAAAAGGGAAATATCGAAAGATTGTTTCCCTTTTTTTATACTACTTTTTGACTTCCATAATTTGATTCGAAGACTTGCACTGTTGCGTATTGCATTCTTTTTTATCATTAAAAAATCATGAATCGAATGCAAATTCAAAACTACTCTGAATGATTATGTTCAAATTAAATATAATGATGTATTATAGCCTTTTAAAGAATTTAAAAAGTAATAATAGATTTAATTATGAAAAGTATTCGGAAAAATAGCCTTGAAAACGAATTAGACAAGACTGACGAGCAAATAATTAGACTCTTACAAAAGAATGCTAGATTATCTAACAAACAAATAGCTGCAGAAGTTGGCATTGCAGAATCTACCTGCTCCGAAAGAATGCGAAAACTACAGCGAAAAAAAATATTCTTTGGGTTTCATGCTTTTGTTGATTCTTCCAAGCTTGGCACTAATATAGAAGCTATGGTCGCTATAAAACTAACCAAAAACACAAAAGACGAAGTTGAAGACTTTAAAAATTCAATGTCATTATTGCCAGAGGTTGTCAATATTTATCACTTAGCTGGTCAAGTAGACTTCATGCTTTATATTGCCGTTAGAGACAAAGATCATTTAAGGGATTTTGTAATGGATCATGTTACAAAAGATTATGTGAAAAGTTTAGAAACGTCCTTGATTTATGATTTTTCACAAAACCCATTATTCCCTATCTATTTGGATCATGAATGAACATAAAAAGTGTTTTAAATTTTTAATTTAAAACAAGCAATTTTGGTTTCAGACATCGCTTCAATAGCTGACTTTACACCTTCTCTTCCCATTCCACTACTTTTAACACCTCCAAACGGCATAGCATCTATTCTATAATCTGTGGAGTCATTAACCATGACACCAGCACACTCTAGTTCATTAATTGCCTTGTGTGCTTTATTAATATTATTAGTGAAAATTGCGGTATGCAAACCAAAAGGAGATTTGTTACAACATGCTATAGCTTGCTCTAAGTTTTTCACTTTTGATACAGTTACGACAGGGCCAAAAACTTCTTTGCAATTGGCAGTATCATTATCGCAGTCAGCCTCTAATATGGTTGGTGTATAGCAATTACCAATTGTTTCTCCGCCACTAATTATCTTAGCTCCATGCTCAATACTTTCGTTAATAAATTCATCAATTTGAGTAATCGATTCTTTACTTATAATAGGGCCAATATCTATATCTTCAGATAATGGTGAACCAATTTTCAAAGTAGACGTTAATTGAGAAAAATGTGTTAAAAATGAATTATAAATATCGGCTTCAACAAAAATTCGTTTTACACCAACACAATTTTGACCACTTGCATAAAATGCGCCGGATACACAAGATTGAACTGCTTCTTCTAAATCTGCATCCGACAAAACGATTACAGGTGAATTAGAACCAAGTTCCATGACTATTTTCTTTAAACCTGCTTTTCTCTGTATAACTTTTGCAGCTTCTAAACCACCCGTAAAACTTATAAGTCGTACTCTTTCATCACTAATTAAAGAATCTCCAAACGCTTCTGGTGCTCCTGTAATAATACTAAGCATCTCTTTTGGTAGTCCAGCCTCAAAAAGGATTTCTCCAAACTTGATAGCCACTAAAGGTGTATAATCACTTGGTTTTAATATGACCGGGTTTCCTGCTGCAATTGCTGGTCCAAGCTTGTGGCAGACTAAATTTAAAGGATCATTGAAAGGGGTAATGGCAACAACAATACCGATAGGGAATTTGGTTTCATAACCAAATCTATCTTCTGAACCTGGAACAGCATTAAATGGAATTGTTGCTCCAATTATTCTTCCTGCTTCTTCAGCAGAAAGCTGCATGGTATTTATAGCTCTAGTTACTTCTTTTCTTGCCTGAACTATGGTCTTAATACCTTCTGTTGCGATAAGGTTCGATAATATATCAAACTCTCGCTCCATTAGTGTAACAGCTTTCTTAAGAATTGCTATTCTTTTAGACGCTGGCATTTTTCTGCCAATTGCTTCTCCTATTTTAGCAAGATCAAGTGCATCCAATACATCTTTCTCAGTGGACTGAGGTACAGATCCAATCGTATCTCCTGTAAAACTATTATAAACAGCTATTGTACTTGTATGTGTGTTTTCTGAAACCATATTTAAAATTTTAACGGTTAACTATGGATATAATGTCATTATACAATGCAAAACCTGTTTCTATTTTCCCTGCTCCTACTCCAACAATTGTGGTGTCTCCCAAAATGTTAGATGTTATTTTTAAAGCATTTGTAGCATCTGAAATGCCATATAATGAATCGTTTATTGGAACGAGCTTGGGACTTACTGAACCATGTACTTTACCATTATTATCCTTCCAAACGCTTCCAATTAGTTTCCATCTTTCATTCTTTGATGATGCTTCTTTTACATCTGAAAGTGTAATGTCTGATATTCCACGAACCTCAATATCTTCTTGAATTAATTGCTCATCAAAAACAACATTTGCCAAAATCATTACTTTGGCTAATGTGTCTAGACCTTCTACATCACTTGTTGGATCGGCTTCTGCATATCCAAGCTGTTGTGCTTGTGAAAGCGCATCACTATAAGACATCCCTAATTCCATTTTAGAAAAAATATAATTAGATGTTCCATTCATAATACCGCTTACAGCAGTGATATCTGAACCTAAAAGACCATTATTTAATACATTTATTATTGGCGTACCACTCATTACAGTTCCTTCAATTACTACATTTTTTTTCAATAATGCGGCTAAATTAAAAATCTGTTTATACGCTACAGCAAATGGTCCTTTATTAGTAGTGACAACGTGTTTATTAGATTTTAGTGCAGATTCCATGTGAGATATTGCAGGCTGTCCTGTTTTAATATCCGTGAAACTAGCCTCAATGAGGATGTCTGCATTAATTTCTTGTATTGCTTTAGGAATATCAAGTATAGTATCTGTTAGCAAGCTATAATCGCCTTCTTTAGCATTTAAAAGCACATCATGCATATTTATTCCACTACCATCAATCCTGCTACCTTTCATTGTGTCCAGTATTCCTACTGTTTGTATCTCTACGGTCTCAACTAAAGGCAATACAGAATTATTATTTAAAATGATTTCAGCCAAACCTTGTGACACAATACCAAACCCTACATACACTACCTTTACCATCTGTGATTATTTAATTCATGTTTACAGAGCAAAACTATACATACATTCAATTTAAATATTGAAACATGAATTATATTCGTTATAAATCATATATGATGAATCAAATTCGAATGATAAAGAAATAAGTGCTAGGAAGTATATTATAATCGTTTCAGCAATGATTTATTGAGTTAATTCAACGTAATTATTATACAATTTGGATTAATAAACACACAAACTAAGTAAGTTGTATTTGTCATACTATAATAGTTCAAGGGTGTCTTTTAAATCTTAGCGTTGAAAAAGGTCTTTGTGAAAAGTTCGAGAACTGAATCGTATCAAGCACCATAACCCTTGTTAATCATTAGATTTGATAGGTTTTTTATTTGATATTTTGAAGTTTATATTGAATTAATGCTCTTACTAAATTTACAATAGCAGTAAGGAGTCTGAAGTGCTGAAAATAGAAAAAGACCTTCTTCCGAAAGCCCCCTCATATGTATTCTTTATTATGTATAAAGGCAGCAACTAAGAATAATATTTTAAACTTTTACTTTTTAGAATTAAGGTATTCAGATGGCGTACAGTATTTTAACATTTTGAAGACTCTGTTAAAATTTTCTTGTGATCTAAATCCAACACTTTCTGCAAGCGCCTCCATAGAATAATTTTTTAAGTAACCTTCATCTATGGATTTAACTGCATGATTTATTCGGTATGAATTAATATACATTGGTACGCTCATATCTGAATATAATTTTATGCTTTTTCTAACCAATTCACTTCTTATTCCAGTTTCTGTAGTAATACTAGCCGATGTGTATTTAGAATTAAGAAAGTGATTACTTTCTGTAAATAAAGATTCAATCTTGTCATATAAAATCTTTAGGCTTTGATCTAATTTGTCTGAATTTTTGATGTGGATAATTCCTGTTAATATTTGAGGTTTTATAATCAAAACCATTACGATTAATATTCCCAATAACTTGATCATAACAAGAGTAGTAGGCAACTTAATATCTAATAAAAATAATCCAAGAACAAGGAGGGTAGAAAAAGCTAAAATTGTAATTATTAAAAAATAATATTTCAGCAAATTAGATATCTTTTTTTTGTTTTTGTCTGACAGAAACTCACATTTTGATATTTGAAAAGCTTTGTTAAAAATTAAATACGTGAAAAGAAGAATATTGATGCAAAAAACCACAAAAAAATCATCCATACCAATAAAATCTATACTATTGAATCCCATTATATTTTCTTGACTAATCATCTTATCCACAAAAGAGAATAATCTTATTCCAGATGCGTTGAGGCTATAGGTTAAAATTAATATTAAGATGGGGAAAACGTTGTTAAATTTAAGCTTAGTCTTTTCATTTTTAAAAATAGATTTTAAGAATAAAAAGAAAAAAATGTAAACAAAAACTCTTGCTGTAATAACAATTAAAAGAGGGATTTTAATGTCAAAACTTAAATATAAAGAAATGTTTATTACTGATATAGTCTGAAATATAAAATGATAAACAAGATATCTTAAATGATATTTATTTTCATTAGTAATGCTTCTTTGTAACCTAAAAACTACAAGTGTAAGTACAAAAAACATCAAGTAGGCTGGGTATATTTCCATCTTGGATCAAGTAATATATCAATTTCTTACTGCTGTTATTACACAAAGTTAATCTTTTTGCAATCTTCTAAAAATAGTCCGTGTATATTTCCGTCTTAAATTAAGTACTATATTAATTTCTTACTGCTAATTACGGCGGGTTTAACCTTTTTCCAGTCATCTAATGATCAAATTTGTGATACTATTCTTAGCAACTCCAGTTAACAGTAATCTTAAACTAAATTTTATTTGAATCATCACATCTATAAGATAATTAATACGTCTGATGAAATATTACCAGTACAATAGAGATTATACGATGGCTTCTAAAAATAATAATGCAATGATTTTGGTTGTATTATTCTTTTGTGGATTCTTATCATTCGCTCAAGGTTCCGCCACTTTTAGTCTCACTTTAACTGGTATAGTAGAGTGTACTTCAGGCTGTACTGCAGGAAATACTGGTGCTATAGGTTCGGATACATATACTATTCATGATGATTCATCTTTAGCTGCAAAAAATATTACTGATACCGATTGGAATAGAGTAGTTACTACTCTTGTTACAGACATGTCTTCTTTATTTTTAAATCAAGCTACATTTAATCAAGATATTAGTTCTTGGGATACTTCTAGTGTCAGAACTATGGAGGATATGTTTAGAGGAGCGAGTGCATTTAATCAAGATCTATCCTATTGGGATGTTAGAAATGTACTTAATATGCAACAAACTTTTTATGGAGCTGTAGCTTTTAACAATGGTGGTAGTGACTCGATTAGTACCTGGGTCGTTAGTAGTGTAACTATTATGGATGGGATGTTTAGAAATGCAACATCATTTAACCGACCTATAGGGACCTGGAATGTTGGTAATGTTATTTCTATGTCAAATATGTTTAGAGATGCTTCAGCATTTGACAAACCTCTAAACGGCTGGGACGTTAGTAATGTTAAATATATGCAGTTTTTGTTTAGAGGTGCTTCAGTATTTAATCAACCTCTAAATGGCTGGGACGTTAGTAGTGTTTTAAAAATGACTCAGATGTTTTTTCAGGCATCCGTTTTTAATCAAGATCTAAATAGTTGGATTGTTTCTAATGTTAGGGATATGTCTCAGATGTTTCAAGGAGCAACTAATTTTAATGGAAACATTTCTAGTTGGATTACTTCTAGCTTGAATAATATGCAATCTATGTTTTATGGTGCAAATAACTTCAACCAAGCAATTGGCAGTTGGGATGTTGAAGATGTAATAAATTTGAATTTTACTTTTGCAGCGAGAGCATTTAATCAAGATTTATCTGGTTGGGATACTAGTAGTGTTGAACAAATGCGAGGTACATTTAATAATGCATTGGTTTTTAATCAAGATCTATCTGATTGGGATACTAGTAGTGTCGAAAATATGGCGGATATGTTTAACGGAGCAAGAGCTTTTGACAATGGTGGCAGTGCCTTGATTAATAATTGGGATGTTAGTAGTGTTACTAACATGATTGAGATGTTTAGAAATGCTAGAGAATTTAACCAACCTCTAAACAGCTGGAACGTTAGTAGTGTTACAAATATGGCTGGAATGTTTTTTGATGCTATAACTTTTAATCAACCTCTAAATTTATGGAATGTTAGTAATGTGATTAGTCTGCAAAACACATTTAAGAATGCTGATAGTTTTAATCAACCTCTAAATAATTGGAATACTTCTAGCCTTGCAAACTTGGCGGATACCTTCAAAGATAATAATAGTTTTAATCAAAATCTCTCAAACTGGGATACAAGCAGTGTTATATATATGAGCGGGACATTTCAAAATACTGTCTTTAACAACGGCTTAACCGGGGGTGTATCCAATACGTTGGTGTGGAACACTTCTAGTGCTACAACTATGACTAAAATGTTTGAAAGTGCATCCGCATTTAACGGTAATATAAGTGATTGGGTTGTAAGTAATGTTACTAGCATGAACAGAATGTTTTTTGACGCATCAGCTTTTAATCAAGATCTCTCTAATTGGACTACTTCAAGTGTAATTTATCTTAACCAAATGTTTAAGGGAGCAACCATTTTCAATAATGGGCTTGCAAATGGCGTTTCATCAACTATTATGAATTGGAACACTTCAAATGTTACAAATATTGAATCTACTTTTGAAAGTGCACCCGCATTTAATGGCAATATCAGTGGCTGGGATGTAAGTAATGTTACAAAAGCAAATGACCTTTTCAATGGTGCTTCAAAATTTAATCATCCTTTGGGTGGATGGGATGTAAGATCAATCACTCAGATGGATAATATGTTTGCCTCTGCAGCTGAATTTAATCAAGATCTTAACTGCTGGTGCGTTGTTCACAACCCTAGTAATTCAAACTTTAGTGATAATACCCCCGTTTATACCGAGCCACTTTTTCTACCTAGATGGGGGGAGCCCTGCGACCCATCAATTGATTTTGGGCTTTCAACAATTGCTCAAGATGACGGGTTAATAACTCCTACTATTGTGAGTTCAGGTGGAACTTTTACCACTACAATAACTTCAGGACTTTTTCATAGAAATAATC
>Ga0233438_10002228_pt1 | contig 19770 bp, 12 predicted proteins | sample SI_123_September_FD_182720 | JGI IMG/M metagenome (GOLD analysis project Ga0233438, IMG submission 182720) | Seawater microbial communities from Saanich Inlet, British Columbia, Canada - SI_123_September2016_10_MG | ecosystem: Environmental > Aquatic > Marine > Inlet | place: Canada: British...
TAGTATACCTAGTAACTAAAGCTGTAATGGATAACTTTGATGATTTCAAAGCTCAACATCCAGCATTTGGATTCTTGAAAAAAGAAGACATGATTAAAGCTGGTTTATCTGCTCCATTACACCCAGGCGCAATTAAAGCTTATAAAGAAGCTGGGTTAATGTAATCCAACTTTTAAAGTAAATGAAAAAAGGCCCAATATTTCTTGGGCCTTTTTTTTTATAATAATGTATCTTGTAAAAAATGAATCAAAATATCCAAAGTAAAATCGTTGATAAAATTAGTGAGGATATATCGCCTACGCGAAACCTAACTGGACTTCATTTGAAGATAGTTTTTGGCATTGCAATTCTTTGGACATTTTTTCAACTTTGGTACGCTTCACCTTTTCCTTTTTGGTTTAATATAGGAATGTTTAAAGGCTTGCCAGCAAGAGCAATTCATTTAGGTTTTGCTTTAACCCTTACTTTTTTAATTTTTCCAGTGGCTAGAGGAAAAAAAATTTCAATCTATGATGTTATAATTAGTGTTGTGGCAGCATTTTGCTGTCTTTACATTTATGTTTTTTATGATGATCTAGTTAATAGAGGAGGGATACTTTTAGTAAAAGAGATATTTGGTTTCAAGGTTCCAATTGAAATTATTATTGGAACAATTGGTATTGTAATATTATTAGAAGCAACGAGAAGAACAATTGGATTACCCTTAGTAATTATAGCAATTAGTTTCCTTTTATTTTCTTACTTTGGCCAATATGCTCCAGATATAATTTCTCACGGTGGACTTTCTTTAAAAAGGTTAGTCGGTTTTCAGTGGTTTGATCAAGAAGCAATATTTGGAATTCCAATAGGCGTATCAGTAGACTTTATATTTTTATTTGTTTTATTTGGAGCTCTTTTAGAAACAGCAGGTGGAGGAAAATATTTTTTAGATTTAGCTTTTGCTATGGTAGGAAAAATGCGAGGTGGACCGGCTAAAGCCGCAATACTTGGATCTGGCATGACCGGAATGATTTCAGGTTCCTCTATTGCTAATACAGTAACCACTGGAACTTTTACGATTCCTATTATGAAAAAAACCGGATTTTCAAAAGAAAAAGCTGGAGCCATAGAAGTTTCATCATCTGTTAATGGACAAATCATGCCTCCAGTTATGGGCGCAGCAGCTTTTGTGATGGCAAGCTTTATTGGGGTAACTTATTTTGAGGTAGTTAAACATGCATTTTTGCCAGCAATAATTTCTTATATCGCTTTATTTTATATATCTCATCTTGAGGCTTTAAAATTGGGATTAAAAGGTATGGATGATAGTGATGTTCCTCATTTTAAAAAAACATTTCTCTCAGGATTACATCATCTAATACCAATTTTTGTTTTAATTTATTTGCTCGTTTATATGAGATACACTGCCGCTTATTCAATTTTTTATGCAACGCTTTCTTTAATATTAGTAAATCTGATTAACCGATTGCTAAAAAATAGTGATATTAAAACAGGTCTAAAAGACTGGTATAATCAAACCGTTATTGGTTTTCAAAAAGGTGCAATCAATATGGTGGGAGTCGGAATTGCAATAGCGACCGCAGGTATAATCGTTGGCGCAGTAGGCTCAACAGGATTAAGCACTAATTTAATAATCGTTATTGAAACTATTGCTAGAGACAATGTTATTATTTTAATTTTGTTAACTATAATTTTGTGTCTACTCCTTGGAATGGGGCTACCTACCACGGCTAATTATGTTGTTGTTGCATCTTTAATGGCAACAGTTTTAGTTGATGTAGGTAACGCATCAGGATTTGTTTTTCCTCTTATAGCAGTTCATTTGTTTGTATTTTACTTCGGTCTTATGGCAGATGTAACTCCTCCAGTAGGCTTAGCATCGTATGCAGCAGCAGCTATTTCCGGGGGAGACCCTTTAAAAACAGGACTACAAGCTATTTGGTATAGCTTAAGAACAGGTATCTTGCCTATAGTATTTCTATTTAATCACGAACTACTTCTTATCGGGGTAGATAATATTTGGCATGCTTTATTAGTAATAGCAACTTCTTTAATTGGTATTTTAGTTTTTACAGCTGCCACTCAAAGATGGTTTATAAATAAGTTAAGATTATACGAGGTAGTGGTATTTTTAATTATTTCACTATCTTTTTTAGCACCTGATTTTGTTTTAAATAAATTTTATCCTAAGTTTAACGAGCAAAAACTATCTGCTGATATAATTCAAAATTTAACATTTAATCCAAAAAAAGAAGTTCATATTAAAGTTACAAGACTTACAGGTTACGGAGAAAGATATAAGTTGTTTGTAATTGATAAAAATAAATTTGAAAATAATTATAAAATAGAAAATTATGGTATTGGAGTTGTAGAAGAAGATAATAAATTAATTGTAGATAAACTTGATTGGAAAGGTGAAGCAAAAAAATCTGGAATACAAATGGGGGATATTATAAGTAATTTTAAAATTGAAAACCCTAACAGACCTAATAAAGCAATTGTTTATCCATTTGCTTTAATTGTTTTATTCTTATTTGGATATTCTAATTATAGAAGAAAATGAATAAAGATTTTTTTTTTAAATCTTTAAGTATAATTTTTTCACTACTAATTTGTTATATATTTATATTCATTTTTTATCTTATAAATTTAGAAAAAAATTTTGAGGAAAATTTTAAAATAGAAGAAACTGTTACGTTTTATAATAAATATTTTGATCGAATTAACCACATTAGATATAGAGATAAGTTTAGGTTTGAAATTAAAAATGATGAATTAATTTTTAATTATTTTAAAAAACAAGAAGGTAAAACTATTTTGCTTCAAGGGGACTCTTGGTTCAAAAAACTGAATAATTACGAATCTTCTCAAAAAATTGTTTTAAATAATTTAAAAAATTTTGGCAAAATCATCAATGGAGGTACTTCTTCTTATTCACCATCATTAATGCATAATCAATTTATGATTTTAGAAAATGATTACGATATTAGGCCTGAAAATGTAATTATTTATATCGATCAAACAGATATGGGGGATGAGTTGTGCAGGTATAAAAATTTAATTCAATATGATAATGAAAAAAAATTTGTAAAAGTTGGCACCGAAAGATACCCTTACTCTCAAGGTGTTTTTAACCTTCATGAGAAGATATATCTATCTAAAATTGAACTGAGCGATGTGTCAAAATTAAAAAAAACACAATATTATATTAATTATAAAATAAAAAAAGCACTTATTAGAACAAGTAAAAAAATAAATTCAATTCTATTTAAACACAAATCGTTTACAAAAAAATGTACTTGGAAAGTTATCGAGTCCTATAAATCTTATCTATCATTAGACGATGAAAAGTATTTAAAAAAAATAATTAAAAATTATTTTAATTATTTGAATAAAAAAGATTATATAGATAAAATTTATGTCGTAACACACCCACATAAGACTCAATTTATGAACAATTCTCAAAAAGTAGACATTTCAAAAATTATTTCTAATTTGGAAGAAGACTTTAGTAAAATTCAACATATTAATTTTAGTGAAATCTTAAGAAAAAAAAATTTCTATAATGATTTTGAAAAAATTTGGAAGCAGGACTCAATTCATTTAACAGAGGAAGGCTATAATATATTTTTAAATGAACTTTTTTTTCAGATTAAACACATAGAATAACTTTACATTGATTTAAGTATTTTCCAAGTGCCTGATGCACTAGCAACAATATCTTTTTTGTTGCTAATATCACAGTTGATGAATATCAATGTATTTGTTTTTTTTAGAATTTTTATTTTTCCAAGTAATTTATCTCCCAATAATGCAGCAGATATAAATTTTACATTTAAATTAATAGTGACACATCTCTTGTTACCAGCAATCTTATGGGCTGCCGTTCCCATACCAGTATCTGCTATAGTTGATAAAAAACCTCCGTGAGCTATTTTACCTGTGTTTAAATGAATAGATTGCACTTCTATAAAAAATTCATAACTGTGATCGTCAATTTTTTTAAATTCAAGATTGCCAATATGTTTCATAAAGCCTTGATTAGTTTCATCCATAATTTTTTTTACCATATATTGGCATTAGTTGCGAAAAAATTACCGCAGATAATATTAAGAAAATACCAAAAATTTTAATTTCATTTAAAAATTGATCTAAAATTAACCATGCAAGGATAGCTGCAAAAACACCTTCAAGAGAGAATATAATTGCTGCCGGAGCTGGAGATATATTTTGCAAACTATAAGTTTGTAATAAAAAAGCTAAACCACTTGAAAGAACGCCAACATATAAGATTTCGTATGAGTCTCTTAATATATTATCCAAAGTTGGAGTTTCAAAGAAATACATAGGTGGAATTAAAATCAAACAAGCTATAAAACATTGTGACATTGCAATAGTTATTGGAAAATTAAAAAAATCAATTGTTTTCCTGATAAGCAATATATGAATCCCCCAACACACAGCGCTCAATATTCCTAGAGAATCTCCCAATCTGACTGATGTATTTTGAAGTTCACTTAAAAGCAATCCACCAATTAAACAAATAAACACAGCGGGCCAGATCGACCAATGTATTTTTTTTGAGAAAATAAAATAAGAAATTACCGGTACAACCAAAACATAAAATACTGTGAAAACTCCTGTGTTAGCAACATCCGTGTATATTAAAGAAATTTGTTGTAATTCTTGTCCAATAGCTAAAACGAATCCTAAAAAAAATAAGAAGTGCATCACTTTTTTATTGTTAATTTTTTTTACTTTTAATCTTTTAAACTCAAAAATAAAAAAAAAAGGTAGCAAAGTTAAAAACCCAACAAAAAATCTTCCAACATTAAAAGTATGAGGACCAATAAAATCCATACCCATATCTTGAGCAACAAACGCAGATCCCCAAAGAATTGAAGTAATGATCGCGCAAATGAGGGAGAATGTTTTCTTATCCATGAAACTTGTTATCTAAAGAATAGTTAGACAGCAAGTTTAAATGCAAAATCTTTTCCTAAACATTTACCCAAGTAAACACAAAATCTCGCACCTTCAGCCCCATCTATTATCCTGTGATCGTAAGATAATGATATTGGTAATATTTTTTTGGATACTATTTTACCTTTTTCTTTAACAAGACGGTCAAAATTTTTTCCTACACCTAAAATTGCGACTTCTGGAGGATTTATAATCGGAGTAAAGTGAGTTCCACCAATTCCACCTAAGCTAGATATTGTCATAGATCCTCCAAAAAATTCTTTTTTATCTATTTTTAATTCTCTGCAAAGTTTGCTTGTATTTCTTAATTCTTCTCCAATTTTTTGTATATTCATTTGATCAACATTCCTTATTTTAGGAACCATTAAGCCGTGAGGAGTATCAACAGCGAAACCTATATGGAAGTATTTTTTATAAGTAATTTTGTTCGAGTTAGTATCAATTGAAGCGTTAAAGTTCGGGAATTCTTTTAATGCACCTACTAATGCTTTTGCAATAAATGCTAATGGAGTAACTTTAATTTTTTCTCCTGTGTAGTAATCATACAAAGAAGATCTAAACTGTTCCATTTCAGTAATATCTACTTCTTCATGTTGTGTAACATGAGGTATTTCTGTCCAGGATCTTACAAGGTGAGGACCGGAAAGTTTTTTTACTCTTGGAATATCTTTAACTGTAATTTCACCAAACTCTTCATGAGAATATTCTTCAACATGTTTTGTTGTTTCTTTTTTCTGAACTTCACCGTGACTAACCGTAACTTGTGATCTAATAAATTCTTTTATATCATCCTCTGAAACTCTACCTGATCTTTGAGTGCCAGATATTTTAGAAACATCAGCTCCAAGTTCCCGTGCAAATTTTCTAACTTTAGGACTGGCAGAACTTTTTCCACTTTGAGGTACAGGGGAGGCCGGAACCTTTGATAAGACCACTTTAGAAGGAATTATTTTTTCTGCTTTATTTTCTTTTTTAGGCTCTAATTTTTTTTCTTCCTCTTTTTTTTCAATTGAATCTAAAGTTAAGATTAGATCACCTTTATTAATTTTTTCACCAACAGCTACACTAATTTTATCTACTTTACCTGAATGAGTTGAAGGAACCTCAACACTAGACTTATCACTTTCTAGAGTAATTATAGATTCATTTTTATCTATTGACTGACCTTCTTTTACAAGAACTTCAATTACTTCCACATCTTTAAAGTCTCCCATATCAGGAACTGTTATTTTTAAGTTTGCCATAATTATAATTTTGTTGGAAAATCTTTATCTTTATCTATTTTGAATTTCTTTATTGCTTTTTCAGCTACATTCGATCCAATTAGCTGTTCCTTTGCAAGAGCACTGAGTGTGTATGCAACAATGTGTTCTTTATCGACTTCAAAAAATTTTCTTAAATTTTTTCTAGTATCACTTCTTCCATACCCATCTGTTCCAAAAGAATAGAATGATTTATCAGTATAGGGTCTAATTTGATCTGAAAAAGCTCTAGTATAATCAGAAGCAGCTATTACAGGACCGTCTCTTTTCTCTAAACATTTTTGTACATAAGACTTTTTTGGTTTTTCATTGGGATTTAAAAGATTTAATCGTTCTGTTTCCATACCATCTCTTCTCAGTTCATTAAAACTTGTAACACTCCAAATGTCAGCATCAATATTATATTCTTTAGAAAGAATTTCAGAAGCAGCTATAACTTCTCTCAAGATAGTCCCTGATCCCATTAATTGTACTTTTGTTTTTCCTTTATTTTTACCTTCCTTAAATAAATACATCCCTTTTAGAATACCTTCATCACATCCCTTTGGTTTTTCAGGATGAGAGTAATTTTCATTCATTGCTGTTATATAATAAAAAATCTTTTCTTTATTTTCGTGCATTCTCTTTAATCCGTCTCTAAAAATAGTTGCCATTTCATAAGCAAATGTGGGGTCATAACTTATACAATTTGGTATATTTGATGCTAGTAAATGACTGTGGCCGTCTTGGTGTTGCAAACCTTCTCCTGCAAGAGTTGTTCTGCCTGCAGTGGCACCAATTAAAAAACCTCGAGCTTGAGAGTCTCCTGCGGCCCAAGCAAGATCTCCAACTCTTTGAAAACCAAACATGGAATAAAATATATAAACAGGAATCATTTCTATATCATGATTTGTATAAGCTGTACCTGCTGCAATCCATGAAGACATAGCTCCAGACTCATTAATACCCTCCTCTAGAACTTGTCCGCTCTTATCTTCTCTATATGAACTGAGCTGTTCTGAGTCTACAGGCTCATATTTTTGACCTTCATGAGCGTAAATTCCTATTTTTTGAAAAAAACCTTCCATTCCAAATGTTCTAGCTTCATCAGGGATTATTGGGACCAATCTTGAAGCAACGTTTTTGTCTCTTAGAACTGCTGTCATCATTCTTACTAAAGCCATTGTAGTAGACATTTCTTTTTCCCCGGTTGATTTCATGAATGGTTCGAAGATGTCTTTTGGCGGTGCCTTAATTTGTTTAGCAAATGATGATCTTTCAGGAATAAAACCTCCAAGTTTTATTCTTCTTTCTCTAAGGTATTTCATCTCTTCAGAGCTATCATCTGGTTTGTAGTACTCTATATTTTTCACCTGATTATCTGTTAAAGGTACTTTAAATCTGTCTCTATAATAAAGGAGATCTTGCTCATCCAATTTTTTTTGTTGGTGTATTGTGTTAACACTTTCACCCGTTTTACCCATACCGTAACCTTTAATTGTTTTAGCTAATATTACAGTTGGTGAACCTGTATTTTGCATAGCAGCATGATAGGCGGCATAGACTTTATGCGGATCATGACCACCTCTATTTAATCTCCATATATCTTTATCAGTCATTGAAGAAACTAATTCTTTTAATTCAGTGTACTTGCCAAAAAATTTTTCTCTTACATAAGACCCACCCTTAGCTTTGAATGCTTGATATTCTCCATCAACACACTCATTCATTCTTTTAATTAAAAGTCCGGACTTATCCCTTTCTAGCAATTGATCCCAATAAGATCCCCATATTACTTTTATTACATTCCAGCCACTTCCTCTAAAACTTCCTTCAAGCTCTTGAATAATTTTACTGTTACCTCTAACTGGTCCATCCAACCTTTGTAAATTACAATTCACAACAAAAATAAGATTATCTAATTTTTCTCGGGCAGCTAAGCCAATCGCACCTAATGATTCTGGCTCATCCATTTCGCCATCACCTAAAAACACCCAAATTTTTCTTCCTTCATCTTTGACTAAACCTCTATTAATTAAATATTTTAAAAATCTAGCTTGGTAGATTGCCATAATGGGACCTAACCCCATTGACACGGTAGGGAACTGCCAAAATTTTGGCATTAGCCAAGGATGAGGATATGAAGAAAGACCTCCAACATTAACTTCTTGTCTAAACCCGTCTAATTGTTTTGAAGTGAGCCTACCTTCTAAAAAAGCTCTAGCATACATTCCGGGAGCAGAATGACCTTGAAAATAAATTAAATCTCCACCAAATTTGTTATTTTTGGCTCTCCAAAAATGATTCATTCCAACATCATAAAGAGTTGCTGCAGAAGCAAAAGTTCCTATGTGGCCACCTAATTCAGAACTTTTTTTGTTTGCTTTTACTACCATAGCCGCAGCATTCCATCGGATATAAGCTCTAATTTTCTTTTCAATATTTTGATCTCCAGTAGATTTTTCTTGTGCCTCTGGCGGTATAGTATTTATATAAGGTGTAGTTCTTGTATCAGGTAAAACTAACCCAGATTTATAAGCTTGATTGATAACTTTATTTAATAAGTAGCTTGCTCTAGAAGAACCATCATTTTCAATTACAGAATTTAAAGAGTCTATCCATTCGTTAGTTTCAATTGGATCAATATCATCTTTGGAAATTGGTTCCGCAAATATTTTTTTTACCTGTTTAACATGATTTGAATTACCGTTTGATTTTGTGTGTTTTTCAGTGACAACTTTAACTTGAGGTTTATCTTCTAATTTTTTTTCTGGGGTCGAGGTAGTTACTCCATTTTCAATCGTAGCTAATATACTACCCTCTGAAACTTTATCTCCAATTTTAACTTTTAGATCTTTAATTTTTCCCGCTTCTGGTGATGGAATTTCAACGCTAGATTTATCACTTTCAATAGTAACGACAGGATCATTTTTGTTTACTTGATCACCGGGTTTAACTAGAACCTCAATAACCTCAACTTCTTTAAAATCTCCGATATCTGGTACAGCAATGTTATTGGCCATAATTAGCTATTATAAACTGGGTGCAACATATTAAAAAATAAATAATTAATAAACATTAAAGAATAGGGCAAATAGTCGGATAAGATCAATTTTTGTCACATTTTCTGCTTTTTTTCGTCAATTAGTTTTATTCATATGTGACATGCGTTGGTTAATTAAATTTTTATTTAGAAAAAAAGGTATTAGATCTGAAAGAGTAAAAATTGTTCAGAAAATTATTTTAAAGAAATATCTATTAAGATAAAAAGATAAAAGCTAAGCTAGCTTTTATGAAAAAATTTCTGTGGAAACCTTCTGATACAAGAAGAGAAGATTCTCTTCTTGAAGATTTTTCAAAATTTATAAATTTTAAATCAAACCACAATTTTAAAGATTTTTGGAAATGGTCGGTAGACCATCCCGAAGAATTTTGGTCGAAGTTTTGGGATTATTCAAAGCTTATAGGAGATAAAGGTAAAGAAATTATTAAATATAATAAAACTTTTAATCAAACAAAATTTTTTCCTGATTCTAAACTAAATTATGCAGAAAATATTTTAAAAAAAAAAACATCAGAGATTGCTATAAGTTTTTTATCTGAGAAAGGATTTGAAGAAGAGATTTCATGGGATCAACTTTTTAACAAAGTTTGTAAATTTTCAAATTACTTAAAATCTATTGGTTTAAAAAAAGGAGATCGTGTTGCAGCTTATGTTCCAAATAAAATTGAGTCTATTATAAGCTTTTTAGCTTGTGCGAAAAATGGAATTATATGGTCATCATGTTCTCCAGACTTTGGAACACAAGGGGTTGTAGATAGATTCAAACAAATTGAACCTAGTATTTTAATTACAAGTGATCATTATTTTTATAATGGAAAAAAGATAAGTATTCTTGAAAAAATTCAAGATATATTAAATCAAATTCCGTCAATAAAAAAAACTTTAGTATTTGCATACAATAAAAAAGTAGAAGTAAATTTAAAGGAATATATTAACTTTGATGAAGTTTTAGATCAGACAGAAGCGGATGAAAGTTTTGAACGGTTTGAGTTTAATCACCCTATTTATATTCTGTATTCAAGCGGCACAACTGGAAAACCTAAATGTATAACACATGGAGCTGGAAACGTTTTAATTGAGCATAATAAAGAATTTATGCTTCATTGTGATATTAGAGATAATGAAAAATTATTTTACTATACTACTACTGGCTGGATGATGTGGAATTGGTTGGTTGGAGGATTAGCAACGGGCTCTTCTATATTTTTATTCGATGGGGCACCTGTTTATCCAAAAATAGATGTTCTCTTAGAGTATTGCCAAAATAAAAAAATTAATCTTTTCGGAGTGAGTGCTAAATACATCGATCATTTAAAGAATGAAAAATATAATAGTAAAAATCTAGATCTAAGCTCAATAAAAATAATTACTTCAACAGGCTCTCCCTTAGCTGAAGACAGCTTTAAGTATGTATACGACAATTTAAAAAAAGATGTTCATCTTGCATCAATTGCAGGAGGAACAGATTTAGTTGGTTGTTTAGTTTTAGGAAATCTTTACTCAAATGTTTTCATGGGAGAAATTCAAGGTCAAAGCCTTGGTATTGATGTAGATGTTTTTACCAATGAGGGAAAAAGTGTAAACGATGGGGAGAAGGGAGAGCTAGTAGTTAAAAAACCTTTTCCATCCATGCCTGTTAAGTTTTGGGGCGATAATGACGGACAAAAATACTATAAGGCTTATTTTACTCGATTTAAAAATATTTGGCATCATGGTGATTTTATTGAGCGAACTACCAATAATGGATTTATCATGCGCGGTAGGTCTGATACCACCCTTAATCCAGGAGGTGTAAGAATAGGAACAGCAGAAATTTATCAGCAGGTTGAGAATATAGATTTTATCACGGAAGGATTAGTAGTTGGTCAAGATTATAATGATGACGTAAGAATTGTCTTATTTATAACCACAAAAAATGACGAAGAGCTAGACGATGAAAAAATAAAAACAATCAAAACAAGAATTCGAAAAAACTGCTCTCCAAAACATGTTCCGTCACTAGTTATAAAAGTGCCGGAAATCCCCAGGACAAAAAGTGGTAAAATAGTTGAGCTAGCGGTTAGAAAAGTAATTCATGGGGAAACGATCAATAATAAAGAGGCAATAGCTAATCCTGAAAGTTTAGAATTCTTTGAAAATTTGCCACAGTTAAAATTGTAGCGCGTCATTTTCCTTTGTTAATTCTAATTAAAATTTAGGTTATTTTGATAATTAGCTTGGTCCTAATCCCTGGAACTCCCATAAAAAAGGCAATTAGGACTGAGTTCAAATAATTTCGGCACAATTTTTGTGAAGCAAAAAATGCAATTCAATTAATTTATTAAAACTTTTATTGTATCCTCCACCCAAAACTCCACATAAAGGGATTTTTTTAGAATAGAAATTTTCAATTACTAATTGATCTCTTTTATTTATTCCATCATCTGTAATGTTAAGTTTGCCTAAACGATCCTCAAAATGAATATCAACTCCAGCTACGTAAAACACAAAATCATATTTATTTTTGTTAAGTTCTTTTAAATTTTTATGAAGAATATTTAAATATTCCTCATCCTCCATTTTATCTTTAAGCTCAATATCAATATCGCTTTTAGATTTTTTTGCTGGATAGTTGGAAGCGCAATGCATACTAAACGTTACAACATTTGGATTATTTTTAAATATTTCTGAATTTCCATTTCCTTGGTGAACATCTAAATCGACTATAAGTATTTTTTTAGCATAACTCTTATTTATTAAATAATTGGCTGCTACAGCCACATCATTAAAAACACAATAACCAGCACCGCAATCGAATGTAGCATGATGACTACCCCCTGCAGTATTACATGCAAGCTTTGTGTCTAAAGCAAGTTTACTAGCAAGTACAGTTCCACCAGTCGCAACAAATGATCTTCTCACAACACTATCATTGATTGGAAAGCCAATTTTTTTTTGAAGTTTCATATCTAAAGTCTTATTTTTAATATGATTTATATATTTCAATGAATGTGATGTTTTCATAGTTTCTATAGAGCATTCTTTAGGAATATAAAATTTTTTTACTAGGCCAACTTTTAATAAATGTTTTGCTAAAGCTCCAAACTTTTTAATGGGAAATTTATTATCGTCGTTAATTTTAGCTACGTAATCAGGGTGGTTAACGACTGGTAAATCCATTGAAAAATAATTTATCTCTCAACACACATTGCAATACCCATGCCACCACCGATACAAAGTGTTGCTAAACCCTTTTTGACATCTCGCTTAATCATTTCATGAATGAGCGTAACAAGTATACGTGTTCCAGATGCTCCTATTGGATGGCCTAGGGCGATCGCACCGCCATTTACGTTTACTTTTTCATCAGGAATGGCAAGAGTTTTTACTACAGCAATGCTTTGAGCCGCAAAAGCTTCATTTATTTCAAAAAGATCAACATCTTTTATTGACCATCCCGCTAAATCTAAAGCTTTTTTTGAAGAAGGAATTGGACCAATTCCCATTAAGGAAGGTTCAACACCACAGCTAGCCCACGATTTAATTTCAGCGAGTTGATTAATTGATCGTTTTTCAGCTTCATCACCTGACATTAATGTGACAGCTGCTGCACCGTCGTTTAAACCGGATGCATTGCCAGCTGTAACTGTACCATTGTGTTTAAATACGGGTTTTAATTTTAATAATGACTCTAAGCTAATTTCATCTCTAGGATATTCATCTTTTGTAAAATTAATTTCAGTATTTTTGGATTTAATCTTAAAATTGATAATTTCATCTTTAAATTTATTTTCTTTTTGGGCTTTAAGAGTTTTTTTTTGAGATGAAAACGCAAATTTATCTTGTTCTTCACGAGTAACTTGAAATTTTTCTGCAACATTTTCTGCAGTAGTTCCCATGTGGTAATTATTGAATGCATCCCACAAACCATCTTTTATCATAGTATCGGCTAATTTATCATCACCCATTTTTTTTCCATTTCTTAAATGAATCATATGCGGAGCTAAAGACATACTCTCTTGCCCGCCAGCAATTATTATTTTGGAGTCACCAGATATGATGCTTTGAAAGCCAGAAGCTACCGATCTTATTCCTGAGCCACAAACTTGATTAACAACATATGCAGGTTTTTCATTAGGAATACCAGATGTAATAGCAGCTTGGCGAGCAGGGTTCTGTCCTGAGCCTCCTGTTAATACTTGACCCATAATTACTTCATCTATTTCTTCGTGTAAAATTTTTGACCTATTAATTGACTCCGAAATTACACTAGAGCCCAATATATGAGCGGGAATATTTTTTAATGACTTTCCAAATGAGGCAATTGCTGTTCTACAAGCACTAGTAATAATTACTTTTTTTCTATTCATTAAATTTCTCTTTATAGTTTAATAGACCAACGAGAAAAGGTAAAATAATAAATATATAATTAGCATTTATTGTTGAAAAAAAACTTCCGGAGGTTCTTAAGGGAAAAAATTCTAATGTTAATACTATAAAAAAAGGAACTAGAAACATTTTTTTCTCATTAGAAATTTTTGAAAAATGTAATTTTTTTATAGAATCAAACATAATAAGAATAATTATGAGAGAAATAATTATTAGTCCCATTCTGCCTAACTCAGATGCAATTTCTATATAATAATTATGGGGATGATTATTGCAGTTAACGCCCCCCTCATGTGTTACAAAATCAAGTAATTTTTCTCTATCAATTGTACTACAATTCCATCTAAAAGATTTGATACCGCCACCAAAATTAACATTTTTTTCCCAAGTTAATATTCCAGTTTCAAATTCTTTAATATAGTTATTTTTTCCTTTAATTTCTCCAGTTGCAACACGATGTTTTAAATAATTTAGAAGTTCTGAACTTTTTGTTACAAAAGTATTGTAGTGAAATTTTGTTTGAATACTGTTGTTCATTATATAAATAGAACCTAATATAGAAATAATTATTGATACTAATAATGTTTTTCTAAAATTTTTTTCATAAACAGTTATCATCGGTAACATTAATACAAATAACAGTAGTGGAATTCTATTACCAGCAAGAAACAAACCAAAACAACTTATAATTAAAGTAAGAGTAAATAATATTTGAGTAAGTATCTTTTTATTCTCTCCAACAAAAAATAAAATCGCAAAAGGTATAAATATAAAAAATCTTTGTATAAAAGATCCTGCAATTGCTTCGTCACCAAAAGGACCAGATAACCTTCTCAAGGCTTTGGGGTATCCAAAAATATCTTTTCCAAACGAATATTGAATAATTACGTCAATACTTACAAACAAACTGCACAATCCAAAAGTTAAGAAAATTATTTTATAATTTAACAAATCTTTATCAATTAAAAACCTAATTACAAAATATAAAAATAAAAACCTTAAGTACGAGATAGATTTAAATATAACTAAATTAGACGGAGCATTAGCAAATTTAAAATTAAAAAAATTATTAAATATTCCGTTAAAGATAATGTACAAAAAAAATAAAATTATCAATTTATCAATTATATTTAAATTAATTCCAAATATAGCAAACCCATAAAAAAGAAGAGTAAGAGAAATTAGAATTATTATATTTAAATTCAATATTAAATTCCCTAAAATGAAGCTAACTGGTATTAATGCTAGTGTTAAATTGATAAGAAGTATTTTGTGGTTATTTTGAATAGACATATTACTTATATTAAATTAATCGTCGTAATGTTCAATGATTAATAATTATAGGTTAAATTTTGCGCCTGTAGCTCAACTGGATAGAGCGTATGGCTACGGACCATAAGGTTCTGGGTTCAAATCCTAGCAGGCGCACCAAAATTTTATTGAAATTTTTAATAAAGATTATAAACATATAAAATGAAATTTTTTAATAATTTATCTTTACAGAAAGCAGTTATTGTATTCTTTCTTATTATATTAATAATACTTATTGGCCTCACTGTAATCTTATAAATAGGCTACAATTAAAAGAATTAACCCTAATAAAATTCTATAAATTACAAAAATATTTAAGTTAAAATTTACAATATACTTAAGAAAATAATTTATTGTCACTAATGAAAATATATATGATAATAAAATCGCAACTAAGTTTAAAAATGAAATACTTATTTCTTGAGACTCAACTAAATTTTTTAAACCAAATAAAGATACCGCTCCTAAAGTTGGAATAGAAAGCAAAAAGGATATTTTAGCAGCATCAAATCTTTTAAATTTTAAAAATCTTGCGGCTGTGATTGAAACACCTGATCTACTTACTCCAGGTATTAATGAGAGAACTTGAAAGAAGCCAATAAAAATTGCTGATTTATAACTGAAATCAATAGAAATAGTTTTTTTTAGTTTATATCTATCACTTATATAAAGTAAAATTCCAAAAATTAACGTTGTCCATCCTATTACTTCAATATTCCTCAGTTTTTCTATAAAATTGGTTTGTACTAGAAAAACCCCAAAAAACATTACCGGCAAAGAGGCAGTTAGTATTTTAAAAAATAAATCTTTATTTTTAATAAAATTTAATATGTCCTTATAAAAATAAGTTATAACAGCTAAAAATGAGCCAATATGTAAACTAATATCAATATTTAGATTCTGATTTTCGAAATTAATATAATTAGAAAAAATTATTAGGTGTGAGGAAGAGCTTATTGGTAAAAATTCTGTAATTCCTTGTATTAAAGATAAAATAAAAATTTCTAGCATAAATAGATTATTAAAATGGAAGGTTGTTTTTTTAATGACATTTAAAAATGCATATCAGGTATGCAAATAATAGCATTAAATATTTGAGTAATATGCAATATAGGTAATTAATGCTGACCTTATTTTTCTATTCAATTGATGCTATCTCAATTATTTTGACCTAAATATGAAAAAAAAAATGCTTCAATTTGTAGATTTAAAACAGGAGACACCTGAAAAAAGAAGTACACCAAAAAGAAAAGGTGACTTTAATGAAATTTATAATGAATTCATCACAGATAAAGCAAAAGAGCAATCAAGCAGGTGCTCACAATGTGGAGTCCCATTCTGTCAAATCCATTGCCCTTTAAGCAATAATATTCCTGACTGGTTAAAATTAACAGCTGAAGGAAGACTAAAAGAAGCTTATGAAATTTCTCAAAGTACCAACAATATGCCAGAAGTTTGCGGAAGAATTTGTCCACAAGATAGACTATGTGAAGGCAACTGTGTGATTGAAAAATCTGGCCATGGAACAGTAACTATTGGCTCAATCGAAAAATACATAACAGATACAGCTTGGGAAAAAGGTTGGGTTAAACCAATTAAAGTTAAAAGAGAGTTGAAACAATCGGTTGGAATAATTGGAGCAGGTCCAGCTGGGATGGCTTGTGCTGAAGAGTTAAGAAAAATTGGTTATCAAGTAACAATTTACGATCGATATGATAGACCAGGTGGTTTGTTAATTTATGGAATACCAAATTTTAAATTAGAAAAATTTATTGTTGAAAGAAGAACAAAACTATTAAAAGAAAGTGGAATTAAATTTATTCAAAATTTTGATGTAGGCAAAGATAAAACTTTATACGAACTTAAAAAGCATCATGATGCTATACTAATTGCAACAGGAGTTTATAAAGCGAGGGAAATTAATATACCTGGACATGATTTAACTAATATTTTTCCAGCGATGGAATTCTTAACAGCTTCAAATAGAAAAGGCTTAGGAGATAAAGTACAGTTATTTGATGAAGGAACACTTAATGCAGAGGGAAAAAATGTAGTTGTAATTGGTGGTGGTGACACTGCTATGGATTGTGTGAGAACCTCTATTAGACAAAAAGCAAAATCAGTTAAATGTTTATATCGACGTGATAAAGAAAATATGCCTGGTTCAGTAAGAGAAGTCGGAAATGCTATCGAAGAAGGCGTGGAGTTTATATGGCTCACAAGTCCTAAAAGTTTTGTTGGAGATAAAAAAGTTACCGCTGTAGAAGTTAATAAAATGAAATTAGGAGATCCTGACTCTTCCGGTAGAAGAAGGCCTGAGTTAGAAGTTGGATCTGAGTATAAAATTCCAGCTGATCTTGTAATTAAATCTTTAGGTTTTGATCCAGAAAATATACCAAAATTATTTGATGCTGAAGAATTAGTTGTCTCTAAATGGGGAACAATTAAGATTGATTTAAAATCTATGCAGACAAATCTAGATGGTGTTTTTGCTGCTGGTGATATTGTTAGAGGTGCCTCATTAGTTGTTTGGGCTATTAGAGATGGAAGAGATGCAGCGGAGCAAATTGAAAAATATTTACAATCAAAAATTAATAAAGATAAATCAGTAGAAGCAGCATAATATTAATGAACAGTTATAAAAAAAATAAAAAAATTCTAGAAAATAGTTTTAATTACTATCCAGAAATGGAGCACGATGCATGTGGAGTTGGTTTAATAGCATCAACAAATGGGAAAAAATCTAGAAAAATAGTTGAGCTTGGAATACAAGCGCTAAAAGCTATTTGGCATAGAGGTGCAGTTGATGCTGATGGTAAATCTGGAGATGGAGCCGGAATTCAAATAGAAATAGCTCCAGATTTTTTTAAAGAAAAAATTTTAGCAACTGGACATTCTCCAGACAACGACAAAAGAATATGTGTCGGCATGATATTTCTTCCAAGAACTGATTATTCAAAACAAGAAAAATGTAGGGAAATCATTGAGGCCGCACTTCTGGAAGAAAATTATAATATTTATGGTTGGAGACAGGTGCCAATAAATCCAAGTGTACTTGGCAAAACAGCAGATATGAATAGACCTGAAATAGCTCAAGTAATGTTTAAAAAAAATAAAAATCTTGAGACCAATGACCTTGAAAGAGATCTTTTTGAAACAAGAAAAAAAATTGAAAAAGTTGCACGAGAAAACCAATTAGATGAGCTCTATATATGTTCTTTTAGCTCTAGATCGATAGTTTACAAAGGTATGTTTTTAGCTGAAATGTTATCAGAATTTTACCTGGACCTTCATGATGAAAAATTAACATCACGATTTGCAATATTTCATCAAAGATATTCTACGAATACATTTCCAAGTTGGGATTTAGCTCAACCTTTTAGAACATTAGCTCACAATGGAGAAATTAATACTGTTAAAGGAAATATTAATTGGATGAAAATTCATGAACAAGACATGTCTAGTCCTCTATTTAAAAATGTCAAAGATCTCAAACCAGTAATACGAAGCACATCAGACTCTGGGGCTCTTGATAACGTTTTTGAATTACTTACACATTCAGGAAAATTAGCTCCATTAATAAAATTAATGATGATACCTGATGCTTGGTCAAAAAGAAGTAAGACAGTTCCTAAAAATCACCAAGATTTATTTAATTTTTTAAATAGTACAATTGAACCTTGGGATGGACCCGCTGCAATATGCGCAACTGATGCTAAATGGGTTTTAGCGTCATCTGATAGAAATGGGTTAAGGCCTCTAAGATATTCAATAACTTCTGACGATTTATTCTTTGCTGGATCAGAGTCTGGAATGATAAAAATTCCTGAAGAAAAAATTATTGAGAAAGGAAAACTTGGACCAGGGCAAATTATTGCAATAGATTTAAAAAAAGGAAAATTATTTAAAGATAAAGAAATTAAAGATCTTTTAGCAAAAGATTATAAAAAATATAACAAACAAATTGTTGATCTTGATAAAAAAATATCAAATGAAAAAGAAAAGCCAAGTTTTGTAAAAGATGATTTAAGAAAAAGACAATATTTATCTGGATTAAGCATTGAAGATTTGGAATTAATTCTTCATCCTATGGCTGAAGAAGGTAAAGAAGCTTCAGGCTCAATGGGAGACGACACACCTGTTGCAGTTCTTTCAAGTCATTATAGACCAGTTTCACATTACTTTAGGCAAAACTTTAGTCAGGTTACTAATCCTCCAATTGATTCTCTTAGGGAAAATAAAGTAATGAGTTTAAAAACTAGATTTGGAAATCTAGGAAATATTTTAGATTTTGACAATTTAACAGAAGAAAATATATATGTTCTAGATAGTCCAATACTTACAAATTCCCAATTTAATAAGTTCAAAAAATTTTTTTCGAAAAAAATAAAAATTATTGATTGTACGTTTGATATTACATCCTCATTAAAAGATAGGATAGAAGTGATACGTGAAGAATCAGAAACTGCTGTGAGGGAAGGTAGCACCGCCCTAATTTTATCTGATAAAAATATTTCTAACAAAAAAGCTAGTATTCCAAGCATCTTAACTGTTGGAGCAGTTCATTCACATTTAGTTAAACATGGCTTAAGGGGCTATTGTTCTTTAAATGTTGAGTGTTCCGATGCTTTAGATACTCATTCCTTTGCAGTTTTAATTGGCGTAGGTGCAACAACTGTGAATCCTTATTTAGCTATAGATAGTATTTACCAAAGATTTGAAAAAAAATTGTTTGGAAAAGCTGATTTTGAAAGCTGTGTAGTCAAATTTAAAAAATCAATTGATGCAGGTCTTTTGAAGATA
>Ga0233438_10002233_pt1 | contig 19753 bp, 19 predicted proteins | sample SI_123_September_FD_182720 | JGI IMG/M metagenome (GOLD analysis project Ga0233438, IMG submission 182720) | Seawater microbial communities from Saanich Inlet, British Columbia, Canada - SI_123_September2016_10_MG | ecosystem: Environmental > Aquatic > Marine > Inlet | place: Canada: British...
AGCAATTACTTACATCAAATTTAAATTGAATTTCTAGACAAATTCAATCTTTTCTTTCTTTGAAGAATCCATTTTTTATATCTTTCCTTAATGAAAGAATCTGATAATTTTTTCGAAAAAGTTTATCGCGTAGCTCGTTTAATACCTTATGGAAAGGTTACTAGTTATGGAAGTATTGCCAACTATTTGGGAGCAGCTAGATCTTCAAGGATGGTTGGCTGGGCCATGAATAATTCTCACACCCAAAAAAAAGAGGTTCCTGCTCACAGAGTAGTCAATAAAAATGGAATTCTAACTGGAAAACATCACTTTAACGGAACTAATCTTATGCAACAGCTTTTAGAAAATGAGGGGATCATTGTTATTGATAATCAAATTCAAGAATTAGAAAAAGTTTTTTGGAATCCAATGAAAGAACTCCCATAGAAATTGACTCATTTCTTTTTGATGGATTTAGAATTTACTTCCTTTTGTATCTAAAGCTTTAGCATTATCTTTGTGGTGTAGCATAAATTATAAAAATACATGTCTTTTACAAAGCAAGATATACTTAAAGCACTAGATACTATTACTGAACCAGGTGAAGGAAAAAGTCTGGTTGAAAACAAAAACATTAGCAATCTAGTTGTATTTGGTAATGAGGTTATTATTGATGTGACCATTAGTAACCCAACATTGCAAGCAAAAAAGAAAGTTGAGGTAGAAATTAAAAAAGCAATCCTCTTAAAAGTAGATGAAAAAATTGATGTGAAAGTAAATGTAAAAACATCTGCTGCTCCAAAAAAAGAAGAAAAATCAAATCTTATAAAAGGAAAAAAAATTCCATCAATACAAAATATTATTGCAATTGCTTCTGGTAAGGGAGGTGTAGGAAAATCTACCATCACAGCCAATATGGCCGTTAGCTTGTCAAAAATGGGTTTCAAAGTAGGCATTTTAGATGCAGATATTTATGGCCCTTCAATGCATTTGATGTTTGATGTAGAAAAAGAAAGACCAATTTCAGTTAAAATAGAAGGTCGTTCTAAAATGAAGCCAATAGAAAACTATGGCGTAAAGTTATTATCACTTGGATTCTTTACAAATCCTAATCAAGCGGTTATCTGGAGAGGGCCAATGGCTTCAAAGGCATTAAATCAACTAATTTTTGATGCAGATTGGGGTGAGCTAGACTTTCTTTTAATTGATTTACCGCCTGGAACTGGAGATGTTCATCTATCTATAGTACAAGCATTACCTATTAATGGTGCGGTGATTGTAAGTACGCCACAAAATATTGCATTAGCCGATGCAAAAAAAGGAGTAGCTATGTTTCAACAAGAAAGTATTCAGGTTCCAGTATTAGGAATTGTTGAAAATATGGCTTACTTCACACCTGAAGAACTCCCTGATAATAAATATTATATCTTTGGCAAAGATGGTGCAAAACACTTGGCAGAAGATATTGACACAAAATTTTTAGGTGAAATTCCTTTGGTACAAAGTATTAGAGAAGCCGGTGATGTTGGACATCCAGTTGCATTACAAGAAAATACATCTTTAGAAAATGCATTTGCAACTTTAACCAAAGAAATGGTTTCAGAGTTACTAAAAAGAAATGCTAACTTGCCACCTACAGAAGTTGTAAGAATTACAACAATGAGTGGTTGTAGCCCAGTAAAAAAGTAAGTTTATGACAACACAAGAAACATTACAAAACGTTGAAAAAGCATTGAATGAAATTCGTCCTTTCCTAGAAAGTGATGGCGGAAACATCAAACTACTTTCTATAGAAGATACCGTTGTAAAAGTTCAATTAGAGGGTGCTTGTATTGGGTGCTCTGTAAATCAAATGACTCTTAAAAATGGAGTTGAGGCTACTATTAAAAAATACGTGCCACACATAGAACAAGTAATCAATATAGACTAACTGATAAAAATCAGTTTTTATAAACAAATCAACACTTATTTTTACCTGATTTTTAGTTAGAAATGATCAAAACAGATATCTTAATTATTGGTGCAGGACCTACTGGACTTTTTGCAGTATTTGAAGCTGGGTTGCTAAAATTAAAATGCCACTTAATAGATGCATTACCTCAACCTGGAGGACAATGTTCAGAAATATATCCTAAAAAACCCATTTATGATATACCTGCGTATCCTGAAATTTTAGCAGGAGATTTAACCACTAGATTATTAGAACAAATAGCTTCATTTCAACCGGGTTTTACCTTAGGCGAACGTGCAGAAACCATTGAAAAATTAGAAGATGATACTTTTATTGTTACCACAAATAAGGGGACTAAGCATCATGCTCCAATTATAGCAATAGCAGGTGGTCTTGGAAGCTTTGAACCTAGAAAACCTCCAATCCCAAACATTGCTAATTTTGAAGATACTGGTGTCGAATATATCATTCGTGATCCAGAAATGTATAGAAATAAAAAAGTTATTATAGCTGGTGGTGGAGATTCTGCTTTAGATTGGGCTATTTTTTTAACCGATGTTGCTGCTCAAGTGAGTTTGGTTCATAGAAGAAATGAGTTTAGAGGTGCCCTAGATTCTGTTGATAAAGTTCAAGAGTTGAAAGATGCCGGAAAAATTAATTTGATTACTCCTGCAGAAGTTAAAGGAATTCAGGGAAAGAATAAAGTTACAGGTGTCTCTATCATAAAAAATGGTGAAGAAGAAATTCTGCTAGAAGTTGACCATTTTATTCCTTTATTTGGTTTGTCTCCAAAGCTTGGCCCAATTGCTAACTGGGGCTTAGACATTGAAAAAAATGCAATCAAAGTAAATAATGCTTTAGATTATCAAACTAATATTCCTGGTATTTATGCTATCGGTGATGTAAATACCTACCCAGGAAAATTAAAACTGATTTTGTGTGGTTTTCATGAAGCCACCTTAATGTGTCAGAGTGCTTACAAAAGAATTCATCCCAATAAAAAATATGTAATGAAGTACACTACTGTTGGAGGTGTTGAAGGGTTTGACGGTTCAAAAAAAGAAGCCCCAAAAGCCGTAATAAAAAAAATCGAATAGCTTTATATTATTTAAATGTCAGATATTTCAATTAAAATAACAGACAGAAATGGAATGCTTCATGAGATTCAAGCGCCTACAGATATGGCTATGAATATAATGGAGATTGTAAAGTCTTATGAACTTGCAGAAGAGGGAACTATTGGGGTTTGTGGAGGAATGGCTATGTGTGCCTCTTGTCAATGCTATGTGAACTCAAATCATGAACTCCCTGAAATGAGCCCTGACGAAGATTTAATGCTAGCAGAAGCTTTTTATGTTGAAGACAACAGCAGATTGGGTTGCCAAATTCATATCACCCCAGCTTTAGACGGTTTAGAGATTGTGTTAGCTCCTGAAAGTTAATTTTTATAGTTTAATCTTTGAGGCTCATAAACACATCAGATTCAACTTTTAAATTATATTTGTAAAAAACACTTCTTAAGCCTATAGTTATGTTTTGGTTAGAATTACTGATATTGTTAAAAAACCTCATCAAAAGGAATCCAGAATAAGGAAATTTAATGAAATGTCGATACAATTTGTCTTTATAACAAATTGTTTCAATTTGATTATTGTTACATTTATCATTCATTTACATTAAAAAATATGCCTTTTTATCATAAACTAGGGAAAATACCACCCAAAAGACATACTCAATTTAGGAAAGCTGACGGTAGTTTATATTACGAACAACTCTTCGGGACCATTGGTTTTGATGGGATGTCTACAAATTCATACCATGAGTTCAGACCCACCATGGTTAAAGAAATTAGAGATCAATATTCTGTAGCTCCAAAAATTGCTAAAGAAAATAACATAAAATCGTATCGTTTCAAAGGTTTTAAGGTTCCTCAAGAAAACGATTTTTTAGAAAGCAGGAAAACTGTTTTAACAAATTCTGATTGTAATATTATTTTAGCATCTCCAAAAAATTCTCTCAGAGATTATTTCTATAAAAATACTGATGCTGATGAATTAATTTTCATACATCGAGGAACAGGAAAATTAAGGACTCATTTAGGGAATCTAGATTTTAAATATGGCGATTATCTTATAATTCCACGTGGAATTATATATCAAATTGATTTTGACACAGAAGATAATAGGTTATTTATTGTAGAATCTTATCGTCCTATTTATACTCCTAAACGCTATCGAAATTGGTTTGGCCAGTTGTTGGAACATTCTCCATATTGCGAACGAGATCTTCGAAGACCTGAAGAACTAGAAACACATCAAGAAAAAGGAGATTTTCTTATCAAAGTAAAAAAGCAAGATGAAATTATAGAAATGGTCTATGCATCTCACCCTTTTGACGTGGTGGGCTATGATGGATACAATTATCCATACGCATTTTCTATTCATGATTTTGAACCCATTACAGGGCGTATTCATCAACCTCCACCAGTACATCAAACATTTGAAACTGATGCTTTTGTAGTATGTAGTTTTGTCCCCAGACTATACGATTATCATCCAGAATCAATTCCTGCTCCATATAATCATAGCAACATAGATTCTGATGAAGTTATCTATTATGTAGACGGAGATTTTATGAGTAGAAATGATATTGAAGCTGGTCATATTTCATTGCATCCTGCCGGAATACCTCATGGTCCTCACCCAGGAGCTACCGAAAGAAGTATTGGTCAAACAAAAACTGAGGAGCTTGCTGTCATGGTAGATACATTTAAACCCTTAAAAGTAACCGAAGCGGCAATGGAAATTGCTGATGAAGAATATCATAAATCTTGGTTAGAATAATATGTTCGAAAAAAAAATAGACATAACAGCTCAAATAAGAGCTATGTGGTAATTTTTTGCTGATTTTTTAGCAAAAATTTTAATCACTTATTAATAATAAATTATGTCAAAAAAAATAACATCTGTAGACTACGGTCTAGAAAAAATATTTAAAGGAGCGCAAGACTTCCTTCCATTACTAGGTACTGATTATGTAGAGTTTTATGTTGGGAATGCAAAACAAGCTGCTCATTTTTATAAAACAGCTTTTGGGTTTCAATCTTATGCATATAAAGGGCTTGAAACTGGATCTAAAGATGCTGTGAGTTATGTATTGAAACAAGATAAAATTAAACTTGTCTTAACAACACCTTTAACTAGTAAATCAACAATTAATGATCATATAGTTAAACATGGAGATGGCGTTAAAGTGATAGCCCTTTGGGTTGATGACGCAAGAAAAGCTTATGAAGAAACCACATCAAGAGGAGCAATTTCTTACCTAGAACCTACTGTTGAAACTGATGAAGATGGAGAAATTATAAAAGCAGGTATCTACACTTATGGTGAAACTGTTCACATGTTTATTGAGCGCAAAAACTATACTGGAATCTTTATGCCTGGTTTTCAAGAATGGAAATCAGACTACAACCCTCCAACGGCAGGGTTAAAATATATTGATCATATGGTTGGAAATGTAGGATGGAATCAAATGGATGTTTGGGTAAAATGGTACGAAGATGTGATGGGATTTGAAAACTTCTTATCATTTGATGATAAGCAAATTCATACCGAGTATTCTGCATTGATGAGTAAAGTAATGTCTAACGGAAATGGTCGAATAAAATTTCCAATTAATGAACCAGCGGAGGGAAAGAAACGCTCTCAAATTGAGGAGTATCTTGATTTTTATGAAGGTGCTGGAGTACAACATATAGCTGTCGCTACAGATGACATTGTTAAAACAGTTAGCCAGTTAAAATCTAAAGGTGTTGAGTTCTTGTCTACTCCACCAGAAGAATATTATAATGCTGTACCTGGTCGTTTAGAGGAATTTAGCCATGAATTGAGAGAGGATATCAAAAAATTAAAAGCATTAGGAATTATGATTGATGCAGATGAGGAAGGGTATTTATTACAAATATTTACAAAACCTATTGAAGACAGACCTACTCTATTTTTTGAAATTATTCAACGAATGGGTGCAAAAGGTTTTGGAGCTGGAAATTTCAAAGCTTTATTTGAGTCTATAGAAAGAGAACAGGCAAAGAGAGGGACTTTATAATTTTAAGTAAAAAAAGGATTGCATAACTTTCAATACATATGAATAAAGACGAATTGTTAAGAGCCATTGAAGATAAGTATAAGAAACTAGGTGTTCCTCTAGACGCTATGTTAGAAGGTTTATTGTGGAGTACCCCAATAACCTATTGGGATTATATTCAAACAGATGCCCTTTTAGGTTTACAGATTCCGAGAACAGATCAACCAGACGAAATGGTGTTTATTATGTATCATCAGGTTAATGAATTATTATTTAAAATGATTTTATGGGAAATAGATCAAGTTGCAAAAACTGATGAAATTAGTGCAGATAAGTTTTCAATGCATTTGATGAGAATTAGTAGGTATTTTGATATGCTAAGCAATTCATTTACTGTGATGGCTGAAGGAATGGAGCGAGAGCAATATTTGAAATTTAGAAATACCTTAACTCCTGCTAGTGGTTTTCAAAGTGCCCAATATAGAAAAATAGAATTTGCATCAACAGAACTTATTAATTTAATTGATGCACGTTATAGAGATACTATTGATCGTAATTCTCCATTTAAAAACGCCTATGACCACTTATACTGGCAAGCAGCTGGAAAAAATCATTCAACAGGTGAAAAATCTGTACTGATCAAGTTATTTGATAAAAAGTATATGGGTGATTTTATAGACTTTATGGAAGACTATAATGAGTGTAATTTATCAAAGAAATTTAAACAATTACCAGAAGAGGTTCAAAAGGATGCTACATTAATTGAAGCAATGCGCCATTATGATTACACTGTAAATGTAAAGTGGGTGTTAGCTCACTATGATGCTGCAGGAAAATATTTAGGGGGTAAAGAAAAAGAATTAGAAGCTACTGGAGGAAGTAGCTGGAGGAAATACTTGCATCCTAAATACCAACGCAGAATTTTTTATCCTTATCTGTGGTCCGATGAAGAATTAAAAAATTGGGGTACATTCTAGATAAATGATAATTTTTAGTTAAAAAAGACTTCCTAATTCATATTAGGGAGTTTTTGTTTTTCTAAGTAAGATGATTCTCATTCAATTTTTATATGTTTGATGTGTATGAAAAAATTATTTTTAATCTGCTTTCTGCTCTCGTTTAACACAGTTCTTTTTGGGCAAGAAAAATCTAAACCTTTTAAGGACGGAGAATGGTTAAAATATAAAATGAGTTACAGTGGATTCTTTAAAGCTGGCACTGCAGAACTTACACTTAAAGAAACAGATTTAAATGGTAAAAAAGTTTTTCACGCAAAAGGTTTTGGAAAAACAAGTGATTTTATCGGTTGGTTTTTTAAAGTTAGAGACACCTATCAATCTTATTTTGATCATAATAAAGTAATACCATATTTATTTAAAAGAGATGTAAACGAAGGTGGTTATATTATTAAAAGAGACACTCGATTCAATCAAGATACAAAAATTGCTACTGTTGAAGATTTCAAATACAATACAAAAAAAGAAGTCTCTTTTGAAAATGTACAAGATATGATTTCAGCTTTTTACTATTTAAGAACTATTAATACAGATACTATAAAAGCTGGTGATGAAATTGATTTAAATATGTTTTTTGATTCTAAAACGTTTGCCTTTAAGTTACGGTTTTTAGGAAAAGAATTCTTAAAAACAAAGTTTGGTAAAATAAAAACAATCAAATTGCGTCCTGTTGTTCAATCTGGAAGAGTTTTCAAAGAAAGTGAAAGTGTAACTATATGGGTTACAGATGATGAAAATAAAATTCCTATTAGATTAAAAGCATCACTAGCTGTTGGATCTTTAAGAGCAGAATTAAAAGCTTTTAAAGGATTAGCAAATTCATTTAAAATTATGACTGATTAAGTTGTATTTTTACCGAATTCTTATCCAAGAATAAAATCTAATTATATTGAAAAAATTAAGTATTTTTCTATTTTTTGTATTAATAATCTTTTCTTGTGGTGAAGATAAAATTTCTGATATTAATGTAGATTCTGACCAAATTTCCACTATAACTCCAAAAATTATTACTGAATTTGGCTACACACTAAATAATTATAAAGTTATAAAAGATACCATAAAAAAAGGGGAGAGTTTTGGGATTATTCTCGATAGACATCATGTTTTTTATCCAAAAATAAATGCCATCGCTAAAAAGATCAAAGATACTTTTGATGTAAGAAGAATTATAGCTGGAAAGCCCTACATGATACTTGCCAGTAAAGATTCTTTAGAGAAAGCTCAAGTTTTTATTTATAAAAATAATAAAGCTAAAGCCACAATTGTAGATTTCAGAGACTCCACTATTGTTGCCTACAACTACAGAAAACCATTAAAAATTATAGAGAAAGAAGTTGCGGGTAAAATTTACTCCACGTTGTCTGAAGCCATGGATAGTCTTCATTTGAACCCTAATTTAACATATGATGTCGCAGATATTTATGCTTGGACTTTAGATTTTTATAAACTTCAAAGAGGAGACCGATTTAAATTAATCTATGAGGAAAAATTTATAGATGATAGTGTATTTGTTGGGTACGGAAAAGTAAAAGCAGCTCTTTTTGATCACAATAAAAGAAATTTCTATGCCTATAGATTTATTCCTGATTCTATTAAAGGTATTCCAGAATATTATGATGAAAAGGGCAATATGCTTCGAAGTCAATTTTTGAGATCTCCTATTAAATTTCAATACAGAGTTTCCTCTAGATACAATTTAAGAAGAAAAATAGCATACTATGGAAGAGTAAAGCCTCATAAAGGAACTGATTTTGCTGCCAAAGTTGGAACTCCAATTATGGCAACTGCTAACGGAAAGGTTACCGAGTCTAGAAGAAAAGGAGGCAATGGAAATTATGTTAAAATAAGACATAATAACACCTATGCTACTCAATATCTTCACATGAGTAGAAGAAAAGTTAAACGAGGACAATATGTTAAACAAGGAGATATCATTGGGTATGTGGGAATGACAGGGAACACAAGTGGGCCACACGTGTGTTACCGTTTTTGGAAAAATGGGAGACAGGTAGATCCTTTTAAACAAAAACTTCCCGCTGCTAAGCCTTTGAAAAAGAGTCTTAAACCCAGCTATTTAAAGTTTATAAAGCCATTGGAAACTCAATTAGATAAAATAGATTTTACAAAATAAATTACTAAAAATGCCACTACAAAATATAAATCCTACAACAACAAAAGTATGGGGGAAATTGGAATCTCATTTTTCTGAAATGAGTTCGTTTTCCTTAAAAACAGCCTTTAAATCCGATCCTGAAAGAAAAGAAAAATTTTCATTGGACTTTAACGATCTTCACTTAGATTTTTCCAAAAATAAGATAACTCAGAAAACTATTGATTTATTGGTTGAATTAGCACATGAAGTTGAATTAAAAGATGCTATCAACAAATATTTTACTGGAGATATTATTAATGAAACTGAAGAAAGAGCCGTTTTACACACTGCTTTGAGAAGTAACTCAGAAAACGAGTTATTAGTAGACAATAAAAATATTAAACCAGAAATTAAGAAAGCTCTAAGAAAAATCAGAGCTTTTTCAAATAAAGTAATTTCTGGAGACTGGAAAGGATATACAGGGAAAAAAATCACAGATATTGTAAATATTGGAATTGGTGGATCTGACCTCGGACCAGATATGGTTGTTGAGGCACTGCAATTTTATAAAAATCATTTAACAACTCATTTTGTATCTAATATAGACGGAGATCATGTTTCTGAAATTATAAAAAAGTTAAATCCTGAAACAACACTGTTTGTTATTGTTTCAAAGACTTTTACAACTCAAGAAACCATCACTAATGCAAATACAATTAAGAATTGGTTTTTAACTTCAGCTTCCCAATTTGATATTGCAAAACATTTTGTGGCTGTGTCTACTAACTTAGATGCTATAGATGCTTTTGGAATTGATCCAAAAAATGTATTTCCTATGTGGAATTGGGTTGGTGGTCGTTTCTCTTTGTGGTCTGCTGTTGGACTTTCTATTAGTTTGTCGGTTGGCTTTGATAATTACCGTTCTCTTTTAGACGGTGCAGAAAAAATGGATATCCATTTTAAGGAAAGTTCATTTGACCAAAATATTCCTGTAATATTAGCACTGTTAAGTATTTGGTATAATAATTTTTACAAAGCTGAATCTGAGGCAATTCTTCCCTACACTCAATATTTAACAAAACTAGCTCCTTACTTACAACAGGCTATTATGGAAAGTAATGGAAAAAGTGTAGATCGAAATGGGAATGCAATAGGTTATCAAACTGGCACAATTGTTTGGGGTAGTACAGGAACCAATATGCAACACGCATTCATGCAATTAGTTCATCAAGGAACAAAATTAATACCATCAGACTTTATTGGGTATAAAACTTCTCTTTATGGTCTTACAGATCATCACCAAAAATTAATGGCTAACTACAATGCACAAATGGATGCATTAGCTTTTGGAAAAGCTAGAGAAGACGTTCACCTTGAATTAAAATTTTCAGGAGACAACTCAACAATTCATTCTTTATTGCCCTATAAAGTTTTTGAGGGAAACAGGCCAAGTAATGCCATTTTATTTAAAAAATTGACTCCTGAATCTTTGGGAGAGTTAATTGCTATGTATGAACACAAAATATTTGTTCAAGGCGTTATTTGGAATATCTTTAGCTATGACCAGTTTGGTGTAGAGCTCGGAAAAGAATTGGCAAAAAAGCTTTTAAATAAGAAATAAACCCTCTTTTGTTTTTTTTTTATACTTTTGCCTAAGTTTATGTTAATAAACAACTTAACAATTAACCAAAAAAAAACAGTTTTCTCATAAAAAAAAACTACTTTTAAAAAGTTAATATTTTGCTAATTTTTAACATTAAATTAACATTACAACTCTCAAAATAAAAGACTTTTGCAGAGAATTAATAACATTAATATTCTATAATGAAAAACTTTAAGAACTTATTATTTGTAGCTTTATTTTTTATAGCTGCCACAGTAATTGGCCAAACAAAAATTTCTGGTACTATTGTTGACGAATCCAACGAGGGGTTACCAGGAGCAAGTGTTGTAATCAAAGGCACAAGTAACGGAACAGAAACAAATTTTGATGGGAAATTTATGCTAACTGCTTCAACAGAAAGCGGAACTGTTGTAATCTCCTACTTAGGTTTTAAAACCATGGAACTTTCTTTCACCGGTTCTGGTGACTTGGGGAACATTAAATTAAAAGAGGATGGAAACATCCTAGAAGAAGTAGTTTTAAAAGGTATTGTTGATATTGCTAAAGATAGACAAACACCTGTTGCAAAATCTACTATTAAAGCTGCAGAAATTCAAGACAAGTTGGGATCTCAGGAATTCCCTGAACTTCTTAACACTACTCCATCTGTATATGCTACTAAATCTGGTGGTGGTTTTGGTGATTCAAGAATAACTATTCGTGGATTTGCTCAAGAAAATATTGCTGTACTTATTAACGGAGTTCCTGTTAATGATATGGAAAACGGAAAAGTATACTGGTCTAACTGGGCAGGTTTATCTGATGTTACAACTGCAATGCAAGTTCAAAGAGGACTTGGTTCTTCTAAATTAGCTATCTCTTCAGTAGGGGGTACTATAAATATTATCACAAAAACTACAGACTTACAAGAAGGAGGGTCTATTGTATCTTCAGTTGGAAACGACGGATATTTTAAAAACTTAGCTTCTTATAATACTGGTAAAAATGAAAATGGTTTTGCTGCTTCATTTTTAATGAGTAGAACAGCTGGAAACGGTTATGTAGATGGTACTCAATTTGAAGGTTTCAACTATTTTGTTGGTTTGGGATGGGATAAAGGAGATCACAACTTCCAATTCATGTTAACTGGGGCACCACAAACGCACAATCAAAGAACAACTAGTTTCTTTAATATGGCTGATATAGGTGACTATTTGAAATATGGTAAAAAATACAATTATAACCATGGATATTTAAATGGAGAAGAGTTTAATTGGAGACAAAACTTCTATCACAAACCAATTTCTTCTTTTAACTGGTCTTGGGAGATTAATGAAACCTCTTCTTTAACAACTTCTGCTTACGTTTCTTTTGGACGTGGGGGTGGAACTGGAGACATTGGTAGATTAGGAGGAAACTATGCTAGTTCAAGCAGGTTCAGAAATCCAGATACTGGATTGGTTGAATGGGATGAAATTGTAAGAGCTAACTCTGGTTTAGGAGGAAACTTTAGTGGTGGATATTCTTACACAAACCCAGCTGACCCATCTACAGGTTTACAAATAGTAAATGATGATGAATTAAGTGATTCTAGTATGCCAAATGGTTTAGAAAGAAGAAATGGTTTTATCAGAAGAGCTTCTGTAAATTCTCATAACTGGGTTGGAATGTTATCTAACTACAATACTAAAATAAACGATAATCTTTCATTCGATGTGGGAATTGATATTCGTTCATATACAGGTCTTCACTACAGAAGAGTAGACAATCTATTAGGAGCTGATGGATATCGTGATAATGATGATATCAACAATCCTTTAAATATTCAGTCTACAGAGTACAGTTCTGATTTAGCCCAACAATGGAATGTTTTTAGAAGCACAGAAGATGAGAATAAAATAGCTTACAACAATGATGGAAAGGTTCGTTGGGCTGGAGCGTTTAGTCAATTAGAATATGTGTCTGATGATATTTCTGCTTTTGTTCAAGTTGGGATCTCTCAGCAAGGGTTTAAAAGAATTGACTATTTTAATTATTTAGATTCTGATCCAGAACAAGAAACTCCTTGGCAAAACTTTATAGGTGGAAATATTAAAGGTGGTGTAAACTGGAATATCAATGAAAACCACAATGTATTTGTAAATATGGGTGATTACTCTAAACAACCTTTTATAGATGCTGTTTTCCTTAACAATCAAAACATTATAAATGAAAACGTTAGGAATGAAAAGGTAGCAGGTTTTGAATTAGGATATGGATATACATCAGATAAATTAAGAGCTAACGTAAATATTTATAGAACTGAATGGAAAGATAGATTTAAAACGGTTGGATATAGAGACGGAAGCATCAGAGGAACTGCAGATTTACAAGGTATAAAACAATTGCATACTGGAGTTGAATTAGACTTCGAATATTTAATAAGTGATAACTTTAAATTAGTCGGTATGGCTTCTGTTGGTGATTGGGAATATTCAGGAAATGTTTCAGGAACTGCTTTTGATAATGATGTTCAAGCAGTTGGTACTGTAAACTTATACCTTGATGGTGTTAAAGTTGGTAATTCTGCTCAAACTACAGCAAGATTAGGTTTTGACTGGGATGTTGCAGGGAACTTTAAAGTTGATTACAGTCATCGTTATGCCGCAAGATTATATGCTGATATAAACACTGCAGACTTTGATAGTCAAGACAATAATGGTTCACTTCAATTGCCTAACTATTTCCTAGGAGATTTGGGAATGTCTTATAAGTTTGACTTTAAAGACAGTTCAAATTTAAATTTCAGATTAAACATTAACAACGTAGGAAATACTGAGTATATCGCTGAATCTTTAACTAATAATTTTGTTGAAAGTGGAGACGATAGTTACCGTGGTATTAACACAAATAACAAAGCCTTCTTTGGTTTTGGAACAACTTGGAACTTGACAGCTAGATACAGCTTCTAAAAGTCCTTAAACAATTTCAAAAAACCATCTTTGATTTAGAATCAAAGATGGTTTTTTTATGAATAAATTTAGTATTTTTAGTGCTACTAATTTTTACAAAATGATGAAAACCGTACATTCTTATTGGGCATATTTAGTGCTTGTTGTTTTAATAATAACCGTTGTAAATGCGATTGTTGGACTTATTAAAAAAAAGAAATTCTCAAATAAAGATCTACGACTTGGATTGTTTACTTTGATTTTTTCTCACATTCAATTGCTAATTGGATTAGGTTGGTATTTTTCGAGCCCTTACTACAAAGCACTTAAAAGTAATACAAGTGAGGTAATGGGGGATGCTGCGACTAGGCTTTTAGCCATTGAACATCCAATCATGATGATTGCAGCAACAATCTTTATTACAATTGGCTGGTCTAAGCATAAGAAAAAAACCGAGGATGGTAAAAAGTTTAAAACCTTTGCATTTTTTTATGGAATTGGTCTCTTATTGATATTGTCTAAAATTCCATGGAATCAATGGCCTACAGCCTAGTATTTAATCTTTTATTTATACTTTATAGATGAAAATAATTAGTTACTTTTTTTCATCAATTTTTGCATTAGCCTTTTTTTTAAGTCTAATCATTTTTCACCCCTTACAATGGGTTGGATTAAAAATTGGATATCAATCACATAAAAATATTGTAGATGTTCTTAATTGGATTTTAACCAAATCTCTTCTTATCATTGGGAATACGGTAAGTTTTAAAATAGCTCACCCTATACCAAAAAATACAACTATTATTTTTGTCGCTAATCATCAAGGGCTGTTTGACATTCCACCAATCATATGGTATCTAAGAAAATATCATAGTAAGTTTGTTTCTAAAATAGAATTAGGAAAAGGAATTCCGAGTATCTCTTTTAATCTTAAATATGGTGGTGCTGCATTAATTAATAGAAAAGACCCAAAACAAGCATTAACAGAATTAAAAGAATTTGGACAACGAATTCATGACAATAATTGGTCTGCAACAATTTTTCCTGAAGGAACAAGAAGTGTAACAGGGAAACCCAAAAAGTTTCATTATAATGGCTTAAAAATGATGATTAAATACAATCCTGAGGCCTATATTGTTCCTATTACCATCAATAACTCTTGGAAAGTATTCAAGTATGGGAAGTTTCCACTTGGAATGTTTAATAACATTAAATTTGAGACACATCAGCCTATTAAAATTGATTCTCTTTCCGTTGATGAGCTATTACAAAAAACAGAAGCAACTATTGTTTCTAAGATAAAGTAGCATTAGGTCTAAAATTTAAGTGAAAAAACACCTCTCTATTTTTCAATTTTGAAGGCGTCTTGATCCTCTAAAAAATTTAATTTTTTTCTTATTTTTCGCAACTTATTTTTAGAAACAACACATTGTAATATATTTTCTTTCCCTTCTATAGTACTAGAAAGTTTTTCTCCAAGGAAATTATAAATAGCTGTATGTCCATTATACTCATACCCATTTTCATCCTCTCCCACTCGATTAACACCAATACAATAACTCATATTTTCAATTGCTCTAGCTTTTAATAATGTATCCCAAGCATGAATTCTAATAGATGGCCAGTTGGCTACGTATACTAATAAATCATACTCATTTGTGTTTCTAGACCAAACAGGAAATCTTAAATCATAACAAATTAAAGGACAAATTCTCCAGCCTTTATATAAAACAATTAATCTTTCATTACCAGAAGTGTATTGATCATTTTCTTTGGCTAGGGTAAAAAGGTGCCTTTTATCATAGGTCTCAATATGACCGTTAGGATGTACAAAAAAAAGCCTGTTAAAGTACTGATCATTTTCTTTGATTACAACACTTCCTACTATAGCCATACTGTAAATTTTAGCAGTAATAACCATCCATTTGACGGTAGGTCCCTCCATAGTTTCTGCAATAGAAATTGGATTCATTGAAAAGCCAGTTGTAAACATTTCAGGAAGAATAACAAGATCTACAGTTGAGGGCAACTTTGATATTTGTTGATCAAAATACTCCAAATTTGTGTCAGGTTTTTCCCATACAATACTAGACTGAATTCCAATAATATTTAATTCATTCTTCATGAGATGATTTTTTTAATAATACTATAAAATTAGCAATTGTATTTTGTACATTGTTTATACAAAAGTACTTTTTTATTGATGCAAACTTTTATTTCTGAAACTATTGACGATATTCTAATAAAACAACCCTCTTTCGAAGACTGTGTTTTTATTTTACCTTCTCAAAGAGCAGGAGTTTTTGTAAAAGATACATTTAAAAAGAAAATAGTAACTGGCTTCTTGCCAGAAATTAAAACCATAGAATCATTTGTTAGCGAAATATCAGAAATAACCAAAGCCGATTCAATTCAATTGTTATTTCATTTTTATTCAATCTATTGCGAAATAGAGAAACATCCAGATACTTTTGATGTTTTTTCTTCTTGGGCTTCTGTTGTTCTTCAAGATTTTAATGAAATTGATCAGTACCTTGTTAACTCCAACGATATTTTCACCTATTTAAGAGATATTCAAAGAATGAAAAAGTGGTCTGTTAAAGGTGAGTTTAAAGAAACTGAACTGATAAAAGATCATCTTATTTATATGGAGAAGTTAGGAGTTTATTATTCTAAATTCTATTTATTTCTATTAGAAAAAAAAGTGGGATACCAGGGCCTTATGTATAGGGAGGCTACAAAAAGAGTTTATCAATTCTTAGAAAAAAACAGTCATAAAAAATTCTTTTTTATTGGATTTAACGCACTTAATAAAGCTGAAGAAACACTGTTTAAGATAATTTTAGACAATCAAAGCTCTGAAATTTATTGGGACATAGATGCTGCTTTTTTTGATACAGCTCATAGTGCCGGAAGCTTTATCAGGAAATATAAAAAAGAATGGAGCTATTTTGAAAAAAATAAACTTAAATTAATTGGTAATAATTTTAGTTCTCAAAAAAATATTGAAATTATTGGAGCCCCTAAAAATATTTCTCAGTTAAAATATGCTGGAGAAATTTTAGAAAAATTAAATAATCATGAAAGTACAGCACTAGTTTTAGGAGATGAATCTTTGTTATCTGTTGCATTAAACTCTATTCCAAAAAATGTAAGTGGCATTAATATAACGATGGGATACCCATTACAAAATGTTCCTTCATCACAATTAATAGCATCTATTTTTCAATTATTCATTACCCAAGACACCTTACAAAAAAGCGCTTCTAATAAATTTTACCACAAAGATGTCATTCGGTTTTTTAAAAATTCTGTTATTTACCAACTAGTTAACGGAGACTCTTCAGAAACAGTTTTAACTATTGAAAACAATATTTCAAAGCAGAATAATACATTTATAAACGTTTCTACTATTGAATCTTATCTAAAACCTTTAGATAAAAAAAATAGTTCTTTACTACTTTCCATATTTAAGCCTTTTATTACCGTAGAGGATTTTATGACAAGAATATTAAATCTCCTTGATGGTGCTAAAGATCATGTCTCAGTATTAGAAAAAGAATATTTATACAGATTTCATAATGCATTTAATCAATTGATTAATTTAAATAAGACAAAGAAATATTTTCAAAACATAAAAACAATTTATCAATTTTACAAAAGAATTATAGCTAATGAAAAAATGTCTTTTCAGGGGGAGCCATTAAATGGTTTACAATTAATGGGAATGTTAGAAACCAGAGTTTTAGATTTTGAAAATGTAATTATCACTTCTGTTAATGAAAATATCATTCCTTCTAGTGCTACACAAAATTCATTTATCCCTTTTGATGTAAAGGTTCAATTTGGGTTGCCAACTTACAGAGAAAAAGATGCTATTTATTCATATCACTTTTTCAGACTTTTACAAAGAGCCAAGAATATTTATTTACTATATAATACAGAAAATGATACTTTTGGAGGAGGAGAAAAAAGTAGATTTATCTCTCAATTAGAATTAATAAAGGCTCCTCTCACAAATAAACTTATTGCTCCCAAAATTACTACTGATAAAAAGGAACTAACAGAAATAGAGAAAAATGAAGAGGTTCTTAAAGTACTTAAAGAATTGGCTTTTAAAGGAATTTCTCCATCAACCATAACCAACTATTTGTATAATCCAGTCGCTTTTTACAAACAAAAAATACTTCATATTAAAGAAATAGAATCGGTAGAAGAAACCATTGCTGCTAACACTATGGGAACTGTTGTGCATGATACTTTAGATGAATTATATACCCCATACATAAACACCTTTTTAACCTGTAGTCATATTGATTTAATGCTTCAAAAGCATAAAGAGATTGTTAAAAAATACTTTTTTAAACATTTTAAAAATGGAGAGATCCTTACAGGAAAAAATCGCATCTCTTTTGAAATATCTAAACGCTTTGTAGAACGATTTCTAACAATGGAGAAAAAAGACTTAAATGAAGGTAATCAGTTAAAGATTATAGGGACAGAATTGAATTTAGAAACGCTAATATCTGTTCCAAATATAAATTTTCCAATTAAAATAAGAGGAATTGTAGATAGAATTGACCTATACAACGGTACTTTAAGAATCATAGATTACAAAACAGGCAATGTAAAAGCAGGAGATTTAAAAGTAGTAAATTTTGAAGAAATACAAACAGTTAAGTATAGCAAAGCAATTCAAATTTTATTATATGCTTACATGTATTCTCAACAGAGTTCTTTTGATAAGGAAAAACCTTTAGAAGCAGGGATTATCTCTTTTAAAAATCTAAAAGGTGGCTTATTAAAAGTGAATTTTTCCTCAAAATCAAGAGGTTCTGATCATACTGTCACAGAAGAAAAATTAGAGGAATTTATAGAACAAATAAAATATCTTCTTCAAGAAATTTACAATCCTGAGGTTTCTTTTAAAGAGCCTAAAACCGTGTCTTATTCATAGTTGAGGTGAACAATCTCAATAAAATAACTCAAAGTTTATACTAATGTGGAGCATATCGGACTATAACACTTAAATTTTACACTTTTACGCATCCCTTTAAAAACCCAAATACACTTTATACTATGTAATAGTAAGGATGGATAAATTCAACATAAACCGAATGATTTTTTTTATTAAAATCGTTTTCCAAATGAAATACCTCCTCTTAAAGCAAGATTACTTGGGTCTTTATCATCAAAATTGAATAAGTTTCCGCCAAGTCCACCAAATATTTCAGCAACAAAACCTTTTTTAGTTACCCATTTATTACCTATGGAAATTCCAATAGAAAAATTTGTTAATTTTTTTGTTTGAACATAGTCATCAGAATAAGGTACACCGGTATAAAAGTAGCCTCTATATCTATGAAGCATTCCAAAACCTTCCACAAAAAAACCTCTTGCATATTTGTTAGAGAAATATACTCTATAATTAGGGGTAATAGAGAAATTTCTGTAATCTCGGTTTGGCACACTATCTCCGTCACTATCAAATATTTTTTTATTATCATTGAATTGGACATCAACACCAAAAGAAGATTTGTTATTAATTAAATATTCATAGGATATATCTGCCCAGCCAGAGACTAAAAGGACTAATGGAGTTAACGTGATTTCATTTTTTTTATCAGTATCTTGAGGAAAAGAATCTTGTTGGGCATTTAAAATAGTTGTTAAAAAACATAATAATAGTATCATTGTTTTTTTCATAGCAAGTAAATTTTATCAAAACTAGAGCTTTAAAAATAAGCCAACTTAAAACCCAATAATTGAATAGCAGAGTTTAGTTTTCTTTGGACATTAATCTCTTTGCCATTTCATAATATTCAAGATGTTCTTTGTTATAATCAAGTGCAATTGAGCTAGCTGTTAATTTAAACTTGTTAGTTTCTCTATTTTTTCTAACATTATAAAGTAGTTTTTTAACACTATACACATCTTCAATCTTTTTTATACTTGTTTCAAAATTAAGATGAATAGTAGTTGTTATTTCTGATTTATTTTCAACAACTTCTTCAGTTTGAGCATTAGCTGATAGTGTAAATACAGCAAATAAGGTTGCGATTAATAATTTTTTCATAGATAATTATTTTATGCTAA
>Ga0233438_10002237_pt1 | contig 19711 bp, 18 predicted proteins | sample SI_123_September_FD_182720 | JGI IMG/M metagenome (GOLD analysis project Ga0233438, IMG submission 182720) | Seawater microbial communities from Saanich Inlet, British Columbia, Canada - SI_123_September2016_10_MG | ecosystem: Environmental > Aquatic > Marine > Inlet | place: Canada: British...
GCGGGTTTCTACGACACCCTCGGTCAGTACTTGTTTGCTCAGGTGACTTTCCGTCTATAAGTAAGGCTTGAATGAAGCAGCGTAAGCTGCGTCAATAAGAAGCGGGCCCATGGCCCGCTTTTTTTTGCTTTGGACTTTTCTGAAATGACGGAAGCCAAACAACAATACCGCCACTGGCTGGCGCAGTCGCAGAGTCAGCCAAGCAACGCTATCGCCTGGTTCAATTTAGGCTGGTGGTCGGCGAAGGTCGGTTTATTTGCCGAGAGCGTGCAAGCCTATGAACACGCTTTAACTTTGGGCATTGCTTCTCCGGAAGAGGCCATGGCAAACATAGCGTCGGTGTATTCAGAGCGGCTGGGTCAAACTGCGCCTGCTGGGCAATGGCTTGATCGGGCTTTACTGGAGAACCCCAATTATTATCCGGCGATTTTTAAGCGTGCTCATATTGCGGAGCAGGTCGGTGATCGGGATACCGCCTGCCAATATTTTGAGCAAGCGGCTGCCCTTGCCCCGGAAGATGCCTATCCGGTGGCCCGTTGGGTGGAAGCGAATTTGACGCTTCCGCCAGAGTCGCCGGCCATACGGTCGTTGCGCCGATTTGCTAACAAAAAAGATCCTGATGCCCTGATGGCGCTGGCTCGTTATGAAGAGCGAGCAGGCCGCTACGATGCCGCTTGGGAGGCCCTTGTTGCGGCGAACGCCGTTGATCAAAAGGCCTATCCCCCTTGGCAAGCACTGCCTTTGCAGTCGCAGCTGAAAAGCCAACTGGAAACGATCGCACCAGGGCAGCAGACTTCGGGGCAACCCGACTCAAAGGCATTATCTAGCGACCTTGAAAGGCCGGCGCAGACTGCCGTTTTTATCCTGGGTATGTTCAGAACCGGGTCGACGTTATTGGAGCAGCTATTGGCCGGTCACCCGCGTTTTGCGCCATTGGGTGAGTCTGAATTTTGGCCTCGGCAGATTCATGCTTTGGGTGGCGGCATGGTCTCCCCCGGCCGAATGCCCAATGCGCAGCAATGCGACCAGTTGCGTAAGCAATGGCAAGGGCACCTCACTGAAAGGGGTGGTGGCGCTGAGGCAATAACGACAGATAAACGGCCTGATAACTTATTTCATATGGCCACTATTCGTGCGGTACTGCCTGAAGCCAAATTCATTATTACAGAACGCGATTGGCGCGATACGCTGGTGTCTATGTTGGGTACGCGCCTGCATCCCCAGCATGGCTATGCCACGAGCCCTGAAGGTATTGCGCAACATGTTGCTTTTTGTCGCGAAGTTGCCGACTTCTGGTGCCAAAATTACCCGAAATCCGTTTATCGTGTTAATTATCAGGCGTTAGTGACCAACCCGGAAAAACAGTTAAAATCGCTGCTCGAGTGGTTGGGAGAGGCTTGGCACCCTGGGTGTTTAGACTTTCATGCCCTGAAAAACTCGGTCCGGACTGCGAGTGTCTGGCAAGTCAGAGAGCCCATAACCACTTCCAGGCAGGGACGTTGGCGCAACTATGACGGGCCCCTTCGCGCTATTTTTGGCGATCGCTTGGACAGCTCAGAACCTCCCGCCTAGCTTCTGTTTGACGTGCAATGGCCATTGCTATTGCTTGGTGGGTGTCGGCCCAGCTTCTGGTTGACTGGACTGAGACCGTCTGGGCGCTCGCTTGTACTGGACACACAGCAGCCCGCTCAGATCGTGCGCTAAATGCGTATCGAGTGAGTGGGTGAGTTACTGCCGGGTTGACTTCATGGCCATCGAGCATCCGCAACAGCCATTGAGCGCTGGCTCATTGGGGTTTCAGTGGCGTGTTTAAACTAAGGCTTGATCCCTAGAAGTGGCCTTCGCTATAGGCTTCTTGAACTTGGGCAAGGGATAAGGGTTTGATTTTTGACGCATTGCCGGCGGTGCCAAAGGCTTCGTAACGGGCGACACAAATATCACGCATGGCCACTAAGCTGGCGTTAAAATATTTTCTGGGATCAAACTCAGCCGGGTTTTGGGCCAAAAACTGGCGGATTGAACCGGTAGACGCAAGACGTAAGTCGGTGTCGATATTGACCTTACGAACACCATATTTAATGCCCTCAGCCACTTGTTCGACCGGCACGCCATAGGTCTCGGGTATTTCACCTCCAAATTCATTGATAATCGCGAGCCAGTCTTGGGGTACGGCCGATGATCCGTGCATGACCAGATGTGTTTTTGGGATACGGCCATGAATGGCTTTGATTCGGTCTATGGCAAGAATGTCGTCGGTTGGGGGACGGGTAAACTTGTAGGCACCATGGCTGGTGCCACAGGCTATGGCGAGGGCGTCAACATGGGTGTCGGCGACAAACTGAGCCGCTTCCTCAGGGTCTGTGAGCATTTGTTCGTGGGTGAGTTTGCCCGCGGCACCAATGCCATCTTCTTCGCCGGCCTCCCCCGTTTCAAGGGATCCCAAGCAGCCGATTTCTCCCTCTACAGACACGCCACAGGCGTGCGCCATGTCGACGACGGTTCGGGTGACTTGCGCGTTGTAATCGTAGTCCATGGGGGTTTTACCGTCCTCACCCAGAGAGCCGTCCATCATGACCGAACTAAAGCCCAGCTGAATCGAGCGCTGGCAAATAGCGGCTGAAGTACCGTGGTCTTGGTGTACGCACACAGGAATATGCGGAAATTCCTCCATTGCGGCATCCATTAGCGCTTTTAGGAAGGGGGCTCCGGCATATTTTCGAGCTCCGGCACTTGCCTGCATGATCACCGGCGAATCGGTGGCGTCAGCCGCTTCCATAATGGCCCGGGTTTGCTCGAGATTGTTGACGTTGAACGCGGGTACGCCGTATTGATACTCGGCTGCGTGGTCGAGTAACTGTCTGAGGCTGATCAGTGCCATGGTTGTTCTCCTTTTGTTTCATTCTTTATCGCACTGTGGGTGTTTATGCGAGAAGTTGCGGTAATGGCTATGGTGTTCTTCGAACAAGCTCATTCAGTTACTGGTGAGCGCGCTCTTCGAGTATGGCCACAGCAGGTAAAATTTTGCCCTCAACGTATTCGAGAAAAGCACCTCCACCGGTGGAGACATAGGATACCCGGTCACCTATCCCAAATTGATCAATAGCGGCTAGTGTATCGCCACCCCCAGCCAGAGAAAAAGCGTTTGACGCTGCCACGCCCTTGGCCAGCTCCGCAGTGCCGTGTGAGAACGATTCAAACTCAAAAACGCCGACAGGACCATTCCAAAGAATGGTTTGGGCGTGCTTTAGCTGTTCTACCATAGCCGCCGCAGACTGGGGTCCGACGTCGAGAATCATGTCATCTTCGGCAACGTCACTAGCCAACTTAAGGGTCGCCTCGGCGTTTTCACTGAAGTCCTTCGCGACAACGACATCGAGTGGCAGGGGAATGTGGCTTTTTTGCATCAGCTCGCGCGCGGTATCAATAAGATCGGGCTCATGAAGGGAGCGGCCTACGGGGTAACCCGCTGCCGCTAGGAAGGTATTGGCAATACCCCCGCCCACAATCAGGCTGTCACAGGTGTTCGCCAGCTGCTCAAGTACGGCGAGTTTGGTTGACACCTTCGAGCCACCGACAATGGCCAACATCGGACGTGCGGGTTGTGCCAACGCGCTTTTCAATGCCAATAATTCTGCTGCAAGTAGCGGCCCCGCGCAGGCTACAGGGGCAAATTGGGCAACGCCGTGGGTCGATGCTTGAGCTCGATGGGCGGTGCCGAAGGCGTCCATGACAAAGACATCGCATAACGCTGCGTAGCGCTGCGCAAGCGCTTCTGAATTCTTCTTTTCTCCGGCGTTGAAGCGCACGTTCTCCAGCAAAAGAATTTGGCCTTGCTTGGGGGTGGCCTGCTCCCAGTCTTTGATCAGCTCAACAGATACCCCCAGAAGCTGGGTTAACCGATGAGCAACCGGTGCGAGGGAAAAGTGATCTTCCCAAACCCCTTCTTCTGGCCGCCCTAAATGAGACATCAGCATAACGGCTGCGCCAGACTTGAGCGCTTGCCGAATGGTTGGCAGCGTCGCCAGTAAGCGTGCGTCGCTGGTAACGCATCCGTTCTTAATGGGCACATTGAGATCCTCGCGGATCAGAATCCGCTTTCCACTAAGATCAAGCTCGTGCATTAGCCTCATGGCAGACTCCTGGTTGGGTTTCAGCGCTTAATTAGCGTACCCACGTATTGAACAATATCGAGCAGTCGCTGGGCATAGGCCCATTCATTATCAAACCAAACCAGTACTTTGACCAAGCGATCTCCTGCGACTTGAGTTTGGCTGGCATCTACCACACCGGAACAGCTCTCACCGTTGAAGTCGCAGGAAGCCAGAGGCTCAGTCGCAATACCTAGAATGCCGGCAAAACTACCTTCTGCCGCAGCAACAAGCGCATGGTTCACTGAAGCTGCGTCACAGCGCAGTTGTGTCTGCAGGGTTATATCAAGCGCCGAAACATTGAGTGTAGGCACTCGTAGTGCGTGTGCGGTGAGCTTGTTTGCCAGCTCGGGTAAGATTCTGGGAATTCCTACCGCCAACCCGGTATCCACCGGAATAATCGAGTGGAAAGCGGCTCGGGTTTTGCGCAAGTCCGTGTGATGGTAGGCGTCCAGCACTGGCTGGTCGTTCATTGCCGAGTGCACCGTGGTGATCGTGCCGGCCTCGATGCCAAAGGCATCATCAATAATTTTTAGCACCGGGCAGAGCGCATTAGTGGTACAGGATCCCGCCGAAATAACCCGGTGATCAGCGTGCAGTTCTGATTGGTTGAGACCCCAAACAATCGTGGCGTCTACATCAGGCTGTGCTGGTTGAGAGAACAAAACACGGCGAGCGCCACTGCTAATATGTTGCTCTGCCGTTAACCGGTCGCTAAACGCCCCCGTACTTTCAATAACAAGATCAATCTCAAGGTCGCGCCATGGCAGGCTGTCTATCTGCGCCTGGCGCAGCAGCGCAATACGTTGTCCATTGACCTGAAGCGAATCATCAGTTCCCGTAACCGTGCCTGGAAAGCGACCGTGTGTTGAATCGTATCGCGCTAAGTGAGCCACAGTCTCTGGGTCGGCAATTTCATTGATCGCGGCGATCTCAACAGTTTCATGCAGCGACTCTCTTGCCGTCCAGGCACGCAACACAGTGCGCCCTATGCGCCCAAAGCCATTGATGGCTATACGTTGTTTCATGGGTATGTAAGCCGTGCTCAGTGGGCGCTAGTCAAGAAATACGTCTTCCACTGCCGCGATAACGTTTTCGACGGTAAAACCGAAGTGGGCCATGAGTTCACCCCCAGGTGCAGATTCACCGAAACTTTGCATGCCAACAACCCGGCCATCAAGACCCACAAACTTAAACCAATAGTCGGCATGCGCGGCTTCCACTGCAACCCGTGCCAGTACGTCACTGGGCAATACGGATTCCCGGTAGCTGACATCTTGCGCCACAAAGCGTTCGGCACAGGGCATAGAGACCACTCGAATACCTCGGCCCTTTTCGGTTAAGGATTGGGCGGCAGCGACGGCAAGACTCACCTCAGAACCCGTTGCAATAATAATGGCATCGAGCTCACCCGCCTCCGCAATTAAGGTGTACCCGCCGCGCTCTATGGCTTTGATGCCCGCCTCCTCGCGGTGTTGGTGCGCCAAGGTCTGCCGTGAAAAATAAGGGCTGCAGGCCCGTCTTCGCGCAGCACCGCCATCTTCCAGGCTACCGCAGACTCTACCGTGTCGCAGGGGCGCCAGGTCTCGAGATTGGGTGTACTGCGAAGCGCAGTGAGCTGCTCGACAGGTTGATGCGTGGGCCCATCTTCACCCAGACCTATCGAGTCGTGGGTGTACACAAATAACACCCTTTGGCGCATGAGTGCTGCCATGCGAACAGCGTTTCGGGCGTACTCCATGAAGATAAGGAAAGTGGCGCCGTAGGGGATGAAGCCTTTATGCAAGGCGATACCGTTCATCATGGCGGACATCGCAAATTCACGGACACCGTAGTAAACGTAATTGCCCGAGGCGTCGGCTGCTGTGACGCCTTTGGAGCCCTGCCAAAGTGTCAGGTTAGAGCCAGCGAGGTCAGCTGAGCCACCCAGCATCTCGGGTAGCAAGGGTCCTAGAGCGTTAAGGGTTTGCTGCGATGCTTTTCTTGAGGCCATGTCTGTAGCAGCCTCGGCACACTGGGCAATGTAATCGTCAACTTGTGCCTCAAACCCGGCAGGAAGCGCACCTGCTAACCTTCTTGTCAGTTCTTCGGCTTGCTCAGGTGCGGCCTTTGCGAAGTCGGCAAATCTTGCCTGCCAGTCTTGCTCTTGCTCGGCACCACGTGTCCGTGCGTTCCAGCCGTCGTAGACAGCGTCAGGAATTTCAAAGGGCCCGTGTTCCCACCCCAAGGCAGTTCGGGTCGCTGCAATTTCATCGGCGCCCAGTGGAGCACCGTGACATGACTCAGTACCCTGCTTATTCGGCGCACCTTTGCCGATAATGGTGCGGCAGCAAATGAGGGTTGGTTTGTCTTCATCCTGCAGCGCGAGATCGATCGCTGCGCTGATACTCGCAGGGTCGTGGCCATCGACGTTTGGAATGACTTGCCAGCCATAACTTTCGAAGCGCTTCGTCGTATCGTCGGTGAACCAGCCGGTAACCTCGCCATCAATGGAAATACCATTGTCGTCATAAAAAGCGACGAGCTTGCCTAACCCAAGTGTCCCTGCGAGGGAGCAAGCTTCGTGAGAGATTCCCTCCATCAGGCAGCCATCTCCAAGAAATGCCCAGGTTCGGTGATTAATGAGTTGATGCTTCTCTGTATTGAATTGGGCTGCAAGGGTCTTTTCGGCCAATGCCATACCGACGGCGTTTGCCAAGCCCTGACCTAAAGGACCGGTTGTTGTTTCTACTCCGGGTGCATAGCCATACTCGGGGTGACCGGCGGTTTTGGCATGAAATTGTCGAAAGTTCTTTAGATCTTCAATGGTCAGGTTGTACCCCGAAAGGTGTAGCAAACTGTACAGCAGCATGGAGCCATGGCCATTGGAGAGCACAAAACGATCGCGGTCGGGCCACTCGGGATTGTTGGGATTGTGTTTGAGGTAGCCATTCCAAAGAACCTCTGCGATGTCCGCCATACCCATAGGGGCACCTGGGTGACCACTATTGGCCGCTTGCACGGCATCCATACTTAACGCCCTAATGGCATTGGCGAGGTGCAAGCGTGACGTCATAGTGACTCCGAGGGGTTAAGGGGGCAAAAGCGGTATTGTCGGCGATGCAACGGCCTCGGGCAAATGAAACTCGACGGCATCATGACGTAATTGCCGATTTACACGTATTATCCCCCCTCGACTCTCGCGGGAAAGCCGCTATGACAGATGCTTACATCAAACGAATCTTAAATGCTCGCGTCTATGACGTGGCGCATGAAACGCCGTTGAGTGATGCGCCCTTGATGACGCGGCGCTTGGGCAATCAGATATTTTTGAAACGAGAAGATCTCCAGCCTGTCTTTTCATTCAAGTTGCGCGGCGCGTACAACAAGATGATCAACCTAGATGAAGCCTCTCGCCGTAAAGGGGTGGTGGCTGCCTCTGCGGGAAACCACGCGCAAGGTGTGGCACTGGCTGCTCAGAAATTATCAGTTAAGGCCAAAATTGTGATGCCGCTAACCACCCCAGCCATTAAGGTCGACGCGGTGCGAAACTACGGGGCCTCGGTGATTTTGCATGGTGATACCTTTGATGAGGCGGCCCAGCTCGCTGCTGAAATCGTTGATGCCGAGGGGATGATTTTTCTTCACCCTTTTGATGACCCTGATGTTATTGCCGGCCAGGGGACCGTTGCCGTTGAGTTATCCAGGCAGGCCCCGGCTCCTCTGGACTACGTTTTTGTTTGCGTCGGTGGCGGCGGGTTAATTGCAGGTATGGCGACTTACCTACGTTACGTTTGGCCGAAAACCCAAATCATTGGCGTTGAGCCCGAAGACGCAGCCTGCGTTCGTGCGGCTCTTGATAAAGGTAGGCGGGTTCGCTTGCGTGAAGTCGGCTTATTTGCCGATGGCTGTGCCGTTGCTCAAGCGGGTAAAGAAACCTTGCGCCTCATTAAAAGGCACGTTACCGATGTCATCACAGTGAGCACCGACGAGATATGCGCAGGCGTTAAGGATATCTTCGAAGATACCCGTGCAATTGCTGAACCAGCAGGGGCCTTAGCGGTGGCGGGCATGAAGAAATATGTAGAACAACATGGCATTGAGGGGGCCACCATGGCGGCCACGGTAAGCGGTGCCAATACAAACTTTGATCGTCTGCGCTATATCTCTGAGCGCACTGAAATAGGCGAGCGAAGAGAGGCCGTTATTTCGGTCACCATTCCTGAGCGCGCAGGGGCTTTTCGTCGGTTCTGTAATGAGTTGGGTAAGCGCAATATCACGGAGTTCAACTATCGGTATGTCCATGATCACTCGGCGCAAGTTTTTGTAGGCCTGTCAGTCACCCCAAACAGCACAGATCTGCAGCAGCTGACCCTCAAGCTTGAGAAAAAAGGCTATACGATTGACAACCTTACCGACAATGAAACAGCGAAGCTTCATGTTAGACACATGGTGGGTGGTCAGGCGCCCTGCGATTTGGGCACAGAGCTGGTATTTAGAGTGCAATTTCCCGAGCGGCCCGGCGCCTTACTCAAGTTCTTAAATGCCCTCGGTAACGACTTTGACATTTCTTTGTTTCACTACCGAAACCATGGCGCAGCCTACGGCAGAATTCTGGTGGGTTTCAGGTTGGCGGATGGCCGCCGTTCTGCCCTGTTGAAGGTTCTGGCCGATGTAGGCTATCCCCACTGGGAAGAAACAAACAATTCGGCGTATCAGGCTTACCTCAAGCCCAGCGCACCCTCTGGAAATTAATTTTGTGAAATATTGACAAAATAGGGTTGATGGCGCACTCTGGAAGCTAAGTTGTGACACGCATCACCTTTTGGCACAAGCGCAGTCACTGGAAGTTATTTCTAAAAGGCTGAAGCGCTATGGGGCACAAAAGACCCGACATTCTGTTGATTATTGCTCTCGTGGTGGTTTTGGGCGCTGTTACGGGTTCGTTCATAACAGACGCTGCGCCCAGTACTAGCATGGCGCCCCAGCAGGCAGGCATTATTGTTCAGTAACAGCCCTCTTCACCGGCGGTCTTTAAAAGATTTCAAACCCCGACTCTGACAGGAATGCTTGCATCCGCACGTCATGTTGTTCCCCAGGCAGGTCCGCTACCTTTTGAAAGTTGAACCCTAACCCGCATTTGAAACCCATTGCTCCCGCGAGCAAGCGATCGTAGTAACCCCCCCCATAACCCAGCCGAGTCCCGTATTGGTCACAGGCCAGCAGCGGTACAAGAAAGAAATCTATCGTTGCTACGGGTATTGTTTCTGCGGTGGCTGGAGGTTCGGCGATGCCGTAATGGCCAATCTCAAACGGGTGTGTGGTCGTAGGGGCTTTGAACACCATTTCCCCAGCGCCCAGGACACGAGGAAAAACGACAGTTTTACCCAATTCTTTAGCCGCCTCTTCAATCAGAGTTGGGGTCTGTTCTGAGCCTGTTTGGCAATAGCTCGCAATGGTTGAAGCGTCTATCCAGACGGAGGAAGCGGTTAATGCTTCAACTAGGGGCGGCAAAGCCCGGGGCCCTTGCTGGTCCCGCAGCTGGCGCATGTCACGGCGCCAATCGGTCTTGGGCTTGGTGGCGCTCATGGCATGACCCTTGTTGGAAGGCAACCCAACGTACCGCTGACGGTGTCGCCCTTGAACCCTGAGGCTCAAGGTGGTGACCGCCGTGCTGCATCAGGCTCTCCGGTCAGGCCGGATTTGCGCAACAACAGCGTACGGTGGTCCCCGGGTGTAGCATTATCGGCTCGAGGACTGACTGTCTGGCTAATACGCCAGGCTGCGAACACAGTATAACGGAAAGGCGTTAGTTGATTTCCAGTTGTCTTAACTGGTAGAGAGCCTCATCTAATTTGCTCGCTAAGGTCTTGAGTCGATCTTCATGCCCATCAAACGGTTTCGGCGCTTGGCCTCCCCGAAGGCCGAGAACTTCATGGCTTAAGTTGAGGGCCGCCATAATGGCTACCCGCTCTAAGCCAATCACTTTCCCCGCCGCACGAATATCACGCATTTGTTCATCGAGGTGGTGTGCGGCAGATAAAAGTTCAGTTTCCTGCTCTGGTGGGCAGGCGACTTGGTACTCTTTATCGAGAATTTCTACTGTTAAGGTGGGTGTGCGACTCATACCCCGCCCTCAATTTTCCGCAGTCGCTCAAGGGACCCGTTGATAAAGTCTCCTGCTTGCCGTTGCCGCTCTAGCAATTCCTTGCGCTCACGCTGAAGTTCAGCGGTTCGCAATTTGAGCTGCCTGTTCTCACGATTCAACTCATTGCTTAACTCAATGAGCTCGGCGATTTTCTTTTCCAAAGATTGGATGAGTTTCTCAGCCACGGCCATTACACTTAAAGAGGTTATCCTGCACTATATGTGCAGCTAGCGCGATGGGTCAATGCATTGAAAAGTCAAATATATCAGTGTTCTGGACCATAAAACGAAGAATTAGTTGAGAAGTTGGGTGGTACAGCTAACAAATTGTTTGTTTGCGCCGCCGAGTCAGAGGAGAAAAGTCCGTGCTTGATGCCCTAGGTGACTACGAAACCATGCCCGACTGGCAGGAGTCAGCCGACGTCTTGTTGGGTGTCGGGCTCATGTTGAACCCATCGGAGCTCCATGGTGCTGCAACGGGCTTGCTGGCCACCGGGATGGCCCATGACACAGATGAGCAAAGGACTGCGGCACTAGGGCTACTGGAAAAGGCGTTGGCCGTTGATTTACACGGCGAGTCCGCCGATTTTGCAACCCGCCTACTGGCGGCGACGCTATCGGCGGCTCGAGACACCGACTTCGCTTTTGGCCCGCTGCTACCCGAAGATGACGAGGCGTTTGAGACACGACTGACGTCATTAGGCCGGTGGGCAACGGGTTTTTTGACCGGTTTTACCCAGGCAGTTGCAGCGGCTAATGCGGCGTCAGAGCCCGTCGATCCCAATACGGCAGATTCTTTGAAAGATTTTGCCGCGATTGCTCAAATCGACATTAGTGAAGACGAAAGCGATGACAACGAACGCGAGCTGGAAGAGTTGATTGATTATCTTCGACTCGCGGCACTGACCATATTAACTGATGCCTTGAGTCATCAGGATTAAGCTCACCACCGAGAAGGAAACACCCGTGAATATTAGCAAAGCCGAGTACAACCGCCGCCGCAAAAACTTGATGGCAATGATGGAGCCCAACAGCATTGCCTTGGTGCCTGCAGCTCGAGAATCTACGCGCAGTCGCGATACTGAGTACACCTTTCGTCAGGATAGTGACTTTCTGTATCTCACCGGCTTTGATGAGCCCGATGGTGTTCTGGCATTGATTCCCGGACGCCGGGCAGGTCAGGTTGTACTATTTTGTCGCGACCGTGATCCTGAAATGGAACTTTGGAACGGTTATCGAGCCGGCCCCGAAGGTGCGGTTACGGAATTTGGTATGGATGACGCCTTTCCGATTGATGATATCGACGATATTTTGCCGGGGCTTTTAGAGGGTAAGCAGCATATTTACTATTCGATGGGTCACAACGATGACTTTGATCGACGCGTGATGGGCTGGGTCAATCAGATTCGACGTCAAATAAGAACCGGCGCGAAGCCTCCGGGCGACTTTACCGATTTGGCTTTTTTGCTGCATGAGCAGCGACTGTTTAAAACGGCTCAAGAGCTAAAAATTATGCGGCGTGCGGGAGTCATCTCAGCCGAGGCACACTGCCGGGCCATGCGTGAGAGCCGTGAGGGTCGGTACGAGTATCACCTTGAAGGCGCGATTCTTCATGAGTTTATCGAAAATGGTGCCCGAGCCGCGGCCTATAATAGTATTGTTGGCGGTGGGCCTAATGCCTGTGTGCTGCACTACACGGAAAATCGCGACAAGCTACGAGATGGGGATCTTGTCCTGATTGATGCCGGCTGCGAATATCAGGGCTATGCCGCAGACATTACGCGGACTTTTCCAGTCAGCGGACGCTTTAGCCCGGAGCAGCGCGCTTTGTATGAGGTGGTCCTGAAAGCACAGTTGGCTGCCATCGCCAAAGTAAAGCCTGGTAACACTTGGAATCAACCCCACGATGCCACGGTTCGGGTAATTACCCGGGGCCTCATTGAGCTTGGTTTGCTCAAGGGCAAAGAGAAAGATCTGATTAAATCTGAGGCCTACAAAGATTTTTACATGCACCGTGCGGGCCACTGGTTGGGTATGGATGTGCATGATGTGGGTGATTACCGAATCGATGGGCGATGGCGACAACTCGAACCCGGTATGGTCTTAACCATTGAGCCCGGAATTTATGTGTCACCGACTAACACTAAAGTGGCAAAGAAATGGCGAGGTATTGGCGTGCGCATTGAAGACGATGTCGCGGTAACCGCGGAAGGCTGTGAGGTTTTCACCGATGGCGTGCCTAAAACCATCGAAGGTATTGAAAAACTCATGGCGGCTGGCTGAGCCGCCACCATGCGAATCGAGATTGTTGGCGGTGGCATGGTGGGTCTTGCTTTTGCAATAGCCCTCAAGCGCAGTCTACCTGACGCTGCAGTCCGTGTTTTGGAAGCGCGGGTTCTGCCCTCAGGCGCGCCTAGCCCCCTTGATTCTCGAGCGACAGCACTAAACTTGGCGAGTCGAGATATTCTGGCGTCATGGGGTATTTGGTCGCAAATTGAAGTCCTAGGAGCTGCAATAAAAGCGATTCATGTGTCGAGTCGCGGACGATTTGGTAGTGCCGTTATCGAAGCGAATGACGTGGGAGAACCGGCTTTAGGCTATGTTGTAGAAAACCACCATGTTGGCTCAATGCTCCTTAAGCTCGCGGCTGACTATGGTGTTTTATTGGAGGCTCCGGCTGGTGTTACTGGCGTCGATGTCAGTGGCCCTAACCCACAGATCCTTAGGGGTACAGCAGCCCCAATATCCGCTGACCTGGTGGTTATTGCTGACGGCGCTGACTCACCGCTGTGCCATCAGATGGGTGTAGACATGGCGCGGCGTGATGTCGGGCAGCGAGCTGTCGCGGCCAATGTCCGCTTTGAAGGTCTGTCACTGGGTACGGCTTGGGAGCGTTTTACCGATCATGGTCCGATTGCCTTGCTACCTCTGCCTGATGATGTTGCTGGTAAACAACGTTACAACCTGATTTGGTCCATGCACCCTGATGAATCGCGTGTCTTAGAGGGTGCCAATGACGCTGAGTTTTTGCAGGGGTTGCAGCGGGCTGTAGGGTGGCGATTGGGAAGATTGACCGATGTTGGTCGGCGTACCGCTTGGGATTTATCGAGAATTGCAGTTCGGGAACAGGTTCGTGCGGGTGTAGTGATTGTGGGAAATGCTGCCCACACCCTGCACCCTGTCGCAGGTCAGGGTTTTAACCTGTCACTGCGGGATGCCAGCCGGTTGGCTCAAACATTGGCGGCATCGCAGGCACGTGGCGAACACCCCTCGTCACTGCGGGTTTTACGACGCTATGAATCTGCCGTTGCCAGGGACCAGCAAGAAACAACTCAGGCGACAGATTTTCTTGCCACACTTTTCCGCTCTCGAGGTGTTTTTTTAGACCTGCCAAGAGATGCTGCACTCGCGGGTTTAGACTTACTGGTGCCTCTGCGCAAAAGTATTGCTAGGCGTGGTACGGGGAAGGGCATGGAACTTGTGCATGAGGTAGGCCGCTAGTGGTTGCTCCGGAAAGCACAGATGTTGTGATTGTGGGCGCTGGAATTGCGGGTTTGTCCCTCGCTTTAGGATTGGCAAGGCACGGGATGAAAGTCACTATTGTTGAGGCGGGCAGCCAACCCGCAACGCCTTCTCTAGCGCCAGATCTTGCGGCCTGGGACTCTAGAGTAAGTGCACTAACCCCCTCATCGAGTACTTGGTTGGCCGAGCATGGAGTTTGGCAGGAAATTGAGCGCCATCGAGCCGGTCCTTACACCGATATGCTGGTCTGGGATGGAGCGGGCACGGGTCGTATCACTTTCTCTGCAGCATCTTTAGAAGTGCCACTGCTGGGGCATATTGTTGAAAATCGAGTCACGGTTCAGGCCTTGCTTAAGTCGGTACAGCAGCAGGCAAATATCACGGTGCATTGGGACGACGGTCTGGAGTCTGCAGATTTTGCCCAGCACGATGCGGTGTCTGTGAAGACGCAACAGGGGCGACAATTGACGGCGGCCTTGTTGGTTGGGGCCGATGGTGCGCGGTCAAGAACCCGTGACTTGGCGGGTTTTGCTGTTCGGACATGGTCTTACCATCAGCACGCCATTGTTGCTACCGTGAGACTGTCCGAGGAACACCAGAAAACCTGCTATCAGGCATTTTTAAACACGGGGCCTTTAGCGCTGCTACCGCTGTCTGATCCGCGGTTGTGCTCTATTGTCTGGTCTCTGGATGATCACCAATGGGAGTCCCTGCAGCAGCTCGATGATGCCGCTTTTATTGCCCAACTCAACCGCGCCCTTGCATCGAATATGCCCGCAGTCGAGGCTGTTGGCCGGCGCGGTGTGTTCCCCCTGCGTCAGTGTCATGCCGTCGACTACGTGCAGCGAGGCATTGCCTTGGTGGGTGATGCAGCACACAGTATCCACCCTCTGGCTGGACAGGGCGTCAACCTTGGCCTTAAAGATGTTGCGGTGTTAGTAGAAGAACTTGGACGGGCTTGGCAACAAGAAAGTGCTCTGGGTAGTGAGTTGACATTGCGTCGCTATCAGCGCCGCAGAAAGACGGATAACTTGTTAATGATGTCGGCGATGGAGGCGTTTAAGCGGGGTTTCGGGTCCACTCATCCAGCGATTACTGTGGCTCGTAACATGGGCCTATCTTGGACCGATGCCGCCACACCCTTGAAGAATTGGCTTGCCCGGCAGGCTTTGACTTAGGCCTCCTCGCGAAAAACGTCAAGGTTCACTGGGTGGGGTTTAGGTGTGCGGAGTCTGAGCAAACGAGAGAATGCGATCGCGAGCGATCGACTTTAACCAAGCTGTAGAGAGATGAAGTGATGAGTAATAATCCGTCGGAACTGAAGTACGCCAAAAGTCATGAATGGGCTCGAATCGAAGAGGACGGCACGGTGGCTATTGGCATAACCGACCATGCCCAGGAGAGCTTAGGAGACGTGGTTTATGTCGAATTGCCCGATATCGGCGACCACCTCGCCGGCGGAGATCAGGCAGGACTTGTTGAATCGGTTAAGGCCGCCTCAGATATTTATTCCCCGGTAACAGGCGAAGTTATTGCCCTTAATGAAAGCCTCGAGGACGAGCCGGAATTGATTAATAGCGACCCTTACAACGACGGCTGGTTTTTTAAAGTGAAGGTAGAGGACCTCAGCGAACTCGAGGGTATGTTGACGGCCGATGACTACGCCGATGCCTGTACGGGTGATGATTGAAGTGGCTTGAGCACCGCTTTAGACCTATCGCAGAGAAATAATTGGCCAGCCCTGGGCTGCTGCGAATGCTCGCAGGCGCGGATCCGGGTCAACGGCGGTTGCATGATCAACCCACTTAAGAAGGGGTAAATCGTTGTGGCTGTCGCTGTAAAAGTGGGTCGTATCCCATGGTGTTTGTTGGGTTTTGAGCCATTCCTTGAGTCGCGTGATCTTACCTTCCTGAAAAGACGGAATACCTGTGGGGCGCCCGGTATAGACGCCATTGAGGCATTCAGCGTCACAACCGATAAGGTGTTTGACATCGAGCCGGTCAGCGATAGGCCGGGTTACCACCGTGTTAGTTGCTGTGATGATGAGTAAGGTGTCGCCCAGTTCCCTGTGTTTTTTAAGCAGGTTTTCGGCGGCAGATAGAATCAGTGGCTCGACCCAGTCCTCCATGAACTCTTGCTGAAGACGGGCAACCTGCTGTGTTGTTAGGCCTGCCAGTGCCCCCAGAGCAAAATTGAGGTAGGCCTGTATATCGAGGGTGCCGTCCTGATAATTTTGTAAAAAGGTATCGTTTTGCGCGGTATGCTGTCGGGCGTCGACTAAGCCGCTTGCACAAATAAATTCTCCCCAGCGATGGTCTGAGTCGCCAGCAATTAGGGTATTGTCGAGGTCGAAAATTGCGAGGGCCAATTGGGCTCCAGTTTAAGTTTTTCTCAAGTTGCTAAGGCGGGGACAGCGGCTTTGTGGAAGAATATCCTGATCGTTAAGGTCCCACAAACCCAAAACAGGAGCAACGCATTGACCGGTTCTGACAAAGAGCGTGTCATAGACAAACAAGGGTTTCGCCCCAACGTTGGCATTGTCGTGGTCAATGCCGGGGGTGAGGTTCTGTGGGGGCGGCGTGTTGGCGGGCGCGACTCATGGCAATTTCCCCAGGGCGGTATTCATGGTGGCGAAAGTCCTGAGCAAGCGATGTATCGCGAGCTCGATGAAGAGGTGGGGCTTCAGCCTGACGATGTGAGCATTCTTGGACAAACCTCTGATTGGTTGCGCTACCGCCTGCCGGATCGCTATGTGCGCCGTCGGGAACGGCCCGTTTGTATTGGTCAGAAGCAACGCTGGTTTTTGCTCCGGCTGTTGTCTGATGATGCCGCCGTAAAGCTCGATGCCCACGCAAAGCCCGAGTTCGATGACTGGCGGTGGGTGAGCTATTGGTACCCGCTGACCGGTGTTGTTGATTTTAAGCGTGAGGTTTATCGAGAGGCCCTGGCGGCCTTGTTGCCAGCCCTGTTACCCCGCCGCCGTGCACGTCGGAGCACTAAGCGGTGATTGAAACTCTGCGCAAAATTGTTCAGGCGGTCAGTGAGGCAGACGACCTCGAGCAGGCGTTATCACTCATTGTCCATGAGGTTCGCCGGGCCATGGCAACCGATGTGTGCACGGTATACCTGTCTGACAGAGCGACGGCGCGATTGGTTTTCAGAGCCACTGAAGGCCTCAATCCCGACAAAATTGGCGCGTTTTCTCTGGCTAGAAGCGAGGGTTTGGTGGGCTGGGTAGCCACCCGTGGGGAAATGCTCAACCTTGAAGATGCGAGTGCCCACCCGAGTTTCCAATTGGTACCCGGGCTGGGAGAAGAGCGTTTTAACAGCTTTATGGGCGCCCCCATTATTCACCAGCGTGATCTGCTGGGTGTGTTGATTGTTCAGCAAGCCGACTCGCGACGCTTCAGCGATGATGAGGAAGCCTTTTTAATCACTATCTCGGCTCAGCTGGCGGGCATCATTGCGCACGCTGAGGTATCGGGCCTCGCGGCTTTACCCGATACCAGCTCAAAAACCATTACGCGCATCGTGGGCGTGGCAGGATCGCCAGGTATCGGCATAGGCGAGGGGGTCTTTGTATCGCCAACGGCAGATCTGGGTGCTGTGCCCTCACGCAAAGCAGATAACCGAAAAGCTGAGTTACGGGCCTTCCGGGCGGCTCTGGCCCGTGTGCGGGACGACATTGAAATCGTGTCTGACAATCTTAAGGACGAGCTATCGCCAGAAGATCATGCGCTTTTTGGGGTTTATTTAAATATTCTTGATGACTCTACCTTAGGGGGTGAGGTGGCCTCTCTCATCAAGTCGGGTGAGTGGGCGCAGGGGGCTTTGAGTCAGGTCCTCTTAAAGCACATCAAACATTTTGAGCGCATGGAGCACAGTTACTTAAGAGAGCGTGCGGTCGATGTGCGAGATCTAGGCACCCGGGTGCTTACCTATCTTCAGGATGATTCTGAAAGTCGGCGCGATTGGCCGAAGAAAACGATTCTTATTGCTGAGGAAATAACGGCGTCAGCATTGGGCGAGGTGCCTCGGGAACATCTTGTTGGCGTGGTATCCCTGCGGGGTTCCGCAAATAGTCATGCGGCCATTATTGCCAGAGGAATGGGCGTGCCGGCTGTCATGGGCGCGGCCGATTTGCCCTACAGTCGACTTGATGCTCGTACGCTAGTGATTGACGGCCACAATGGGCGGGTTTACATCAACCCGCCTCAAGAAGCGCTGCGGCGGTTTCAACAATTAGTCGACGACGATCTGGCCCTATCGGAAGAGCTGTCGGTGTTGCGCAGCGAACCCAGCCAGACGTTGGACGGCCATACTGTGCCGCTTTGGGTCAACACAGGCTTGGCGGCTGATTTGCCCAGAGCGCTGGAGTCAGGGGCTGAAGGCGTTGGGCTTTACAGAACCGAGGTGGCTTTTTTGTTGCGGGATAAATTTCCCAGTGAAGAGGAGCAGCGACAGCTCTACAGGGAGCAACTCGAAGCTTTTGCACCTGCGCCGGTGACTATGCGCAGTCTCGACATCGGTGGTGACAAATCTTTACCCTATTTTCCCATCAGTGAAGACAACCCCTTTCTTGGCTGGCGCGGAGTTCGGGTCACCCTTGATCATCCTGAAATCTTTTTGGCACAGATTAGGGCCATGCTCAAAGCTAATGAGGGCTTGGGTAATCTTAGGATTTTGTTGCCTATGATCTCAGCTATGGAAGAGGTTGATGAGTCTCTGGCACTCATTCAGCGCTGTCATGATGAGGTGATTGCCGAGGGTTACACACAGGAGTTTCCCCCTGTGGGTGCCATGATAGAAGTGCCTTCAGCCGTGTGGCTCACAGACGCCCTCGCCCAGCGGCTCGACTTTTTATCGGTGGGGTCCAATGACCTGACGCAGTATTTATTGGCAGTAGATCGCACTAATGCTCGAGTTGCTGACATGTACCACGGATTACACCCTGCAGTTCTTGGCGCCTTGGCTAAAATTTGTCGCGATGCCCACCAACGGTCGTGCCCTGTGAGTATCTGTGGCGAGTTGGCGGGGGATCCACAGGCAACTCCCTTGCTAATTGCCATGGGCTTTGATCAATTGTCGATGAATGCAGCAAGCCTTCCGAGGGTAAAAAAGGTATTGAATTCGGTAACCCTCACCGAAGCTAAAGAGGTGCTTGAGCAGTTGACGGGTTTACACACGGTGAGTCAGGTTAAGCATTTGCTCGATGATTTAATGCAACGTCGAGGCTTGGAGCGCTACGTACGAACAGGGCAGGAGCGCGCTGAATGATCAACTATCCGATCATCGACCCCGTGGCGCTCAGTCTGGGTCCTCTCAAAGTGCATTGGTATGGCCTAACGTATTTGGGTGGATTGCTCTTTGCTTGGTGGTTGGCCGGTCGTCGAGCCCAACGTGCAGATTCGCCCATAGCCCGGGCTCAGGTGGACGATCTCATTTTCTATTCTGCCGTCGGCATTATTGTGGGGGGGCGTTTTGGTTATGTTTTGTTTTATGGCCTGGACCGCTGGCTCGACGACCCCCTGTGGCTGTTTCGCGTTTGGGAAGGCGGAATGGCTTTTCATGGCGGCCTATTGGGGGTTATTGCCGCCCTTTGGCTGTTTGGTCGCCGTCATAACATTGCGTTTGCCGGTGTTGCAGATTTTGTGGCGCCGCTGACTCCCGTCGGCCTCGCTTTGGGGCGCCTGGGCAATTTTATTGGGCAGGAACTTTGGGGGCGACCCACAGATGTGCCTTGGGCAATGATTTTTCCACGGGACCCTCTTGCACTAGCGCGTCACCCCTCGCAACTTTATCAGTTTGCTTTAGAAGGCTGCCTATTGTTTTTTATTGTGTGGATCTTCAGCCTGCGACCACGTCCTCAATGGTCTGTGGCGGGCGTGTTTTTAGTGGGTTACGGAATTTTGAGG
>Ga0233438_10002238_pt1 | contig 19700 bp, 34 predicted proteins | sample SI_123_September_FD_182720 | JGI IMG/M metagenome (GOLD analysis project Ga0233438, IMG submission 182720) | Seawater microbial communities from Saanich Inlet, British Columbia, Canada - SI_123_September2016_10_MG | ecosystem: Environmental > Aquatic > Marine > Inlet | place: Canada: British...
AAGATAATAATTGTTGGGCATGTGGTGAATCATTGAGTGGAGATCCTAGACAGGATATAATGGAAGCTAAGATTAATTACAAATTATTCCCACCAGGTTTCTTAAAGAATCCTATTCATTTACAACACGATCACGACACTAATATGACCGAAGGTGCAGTACATTCTAAGTGCAATGCAGTTTTATGGGAATATTTTGGAAAATAAATCACCAGGATTTTTTTATGTCGATTATTTGTGGTATATTTAACTATAATTAAAAAACTAATAGATATGAGCAATCCACATCACGAACATCAATTATTTCTTAACAAGACAAGACACGGATCTGTAAGATCATTAAGACACCATTTAGCCAGATTAGAAATGATGATGGCAGAAGAAAGAGGTATCGACTTAAGCTACGAAGAAGCTTTAAATATAGTAGATAAATCATAATGAGAAAAGCACCAAACACAGTTGATCATCAAGAATGGAACGAACAGTTCTTACCAATCATGTGGGCTTTTGTTCAGAGTTATCAAGCATCTAAAAATGATTTCTTAAAGAAGAAAATCAAAGAAGCACTTAAACGTACTATTTACAAGTGGACAGATTTGCCACCTAAATATGTTTCTACAGAGATCATAAGGTTTTTTGAAGTTCAAGGTATCGAAGAAGATCCATTTAATCTTATATACACTGACCGTGAAATATTAGGTAGAGATGTTGATGGTAAAACTATTATGTTATGGGAACACACGACAACAAATCACGAAACTTATCAAACATTTGTTAAGTGTCAATCTCAAGAAGAATTAAAAGAAGCAATGTTAAACCACACTGGAGTTTGTTGGATTACTCGTGAAGAGGACGACAGATTAAATAAGAGTGGATTTAGATCAAACAGAGAAAAAGGTTGGCAAGCAGTTTACGAAAAATGTAACATAAACGTAATTGTTCGTAACTTTTAAAAATAAACAGCGAAAAGCTTTCCCCGTTAAAATAAAAGTGGTATATTAGTACTATAATTAAAAAGCTAAAAATAAAACACATGTCAAACATCCTAACATTCGTATTTAGAAACTCCATGGGAGATTCAACAAACAACGGTCTAACTTCAAGAGAAGACTCAATTATTATGCACCACGGCCCAGATGTCGATTTAGCAGATTTAACTCTAATTCCAGATGATGAATTAGTTTTAGTAGAAAGGCAACTATTTGGAGAAGACGCATTTTATGCAGTTCCTGCTGGTATTTACAAAAGCGGAAGACACTCGATGTTTGGTGGTAATTTTATCCACACATCAGACTCTAGATTTCCAGGTAGAGCGCCAATTCCAGTTCACGACAGAGTAGAAAACAATTAATCACTTAAAAATAAAATTATGCAATTATCAGAACTAAAAGTTTACGCTGAAAAATTATCTAACGCATTTCCACAAATGGATGAGGCCATTAGAGATCTTTATTTCCTTGCCGCAGATGAGGTAGAAGGCGGAGAATCAGAGGCACATGAATGCGAATTAGCGTATTCAGATATGAATGAATTAACGGGCGTTAATGAGCACTAAAACATATACATTTCCACCAGATGATTGCTATGGCGATGTTTTCGCCATGGTAAACACTGCTTCGGGTACTTATGTATGTCCAGGTTGGCATCCAGTACCTAAGGGAACTACTAGGGATCAGATTAAATTTAGTAAGAGTACTAAAGTAGTAAAACCAAAAGCTGCGCCAGTGATCACTAAAACTGAGAACAGATCATGGAAAGTAGAGTCATCAAAACCTGGTAAATTCTATGAAGTTACCGAAAGTAATGGAACATGGGGATGTGATTGTCCTGCAATGAATTTCTTTAGAGGCGATTGCAAACATATCAAAGCTAAAAAACTAGAAAAAATACCAGCATAATGAAAATAATCTATATGGGGCAAACTATTAATATGTTGGCTCAAATAAAATTAAACGAAGGCGACAAAGATTCAGTTAAAACATTAGTTGATTCTGGTGAGGTTAAAGAAACAGCAAGTGGTTTAAAATATTTAGTAATAGAAGAAAAAGATGAAAATAAATCACTCTAGATTTTTTTATGTCAAATATTAGTGGTATATTAGTAGAGTAATAATTAAAGAAAGAAAACATGGCAGAAATTAAAAACAAACAGTATATGTTCACCTTTGAAGGTGGCGGTTGGAACACAGTGTGGGCCAAAACAAAAAAAGGTGCAATTAAAGCTGCACTTAAAGAATACAAAGATTCAGATACTTTGAATGTGCGTATCGACTCAGTACATAAAGCTACCGAAGAAGGTCTTCGAAACGCAATGTCATTATTTTATTAATCTAAAGAAAAAAACATGAATAAATTAACAGCACTTGGTTGCATCGAAGTAACCTCACAAACACAAGCAAACAATGGTAATATTTGTTACCATGATCCAATTGCAAATTGCGATTATATCCTTTATGAAAACGGATATGTACGTAGATCTCTTCCTAGGACTCGCCGTTACGACGGGCGACTAGACACAACACATGCAATCTATCAATTAAATCCAACTAGATCAGAAAAACATGTTAGTGAATGGAGTGGCAATGTATTCGATACTAAAATTCGTATTATGCTACCTACATATGAAGCACGCATGGAATGTGCTGCCCGTGGAGTTGCTAATTACCGTAATACTTTAAATAAACGCGAACGAGTTAATCTTATGAGAGGTGCAATTAATAATATTAAATCACTTATAATCAATTTAGAAAGTGAGCATTCTGCTCTTTGGAACCACTCTAAATTAGATAATACACTAACTGAAATTAAAACCCTAGTAAAATAATAGATATGAACAAAAATGACCTAACACCATTCGAACAAGATTTGCTTAAGAGTATGAACAAAAAAGCGATGATGATCATTAAAGCAGAGGAATATTTAACAGCTTCTAAAATTACATTCAACACAGAACTATTTGATCAGATGTCTGAAAAGCAAATGGAAGATTTCCTAGAGACATGGAATCCTGATAATCAAGCAACTCTCAGAGAAAAATACGTGAGTGATGAAACAAAAAACGATAACTAGCATAAAAAAAATGTCTTTAAGTTAGAAGATAGATTAGTTCTCTTAGCTCAGTTGGTTAGAGCAAATCACTCATAATGATTAGGTCACAGGTTCGAGCCCTGTAGGGAACACTTTTAAAAATAAACAATGAAAGAACCAATAGTTGTATATTATCTACATTACTATGACGAGTTACATCTTGAGAGAGCGTTCAACAAATTCCAAGATTTCTCAATTTGTGTCATGGCAGAATCTAATAGCGAAGCCATTGAAAAAGCCAAGGTGATTGCACAAAATCCAAATATCAAGATCTTAGGTGTTGCCACTGGTAAAGAATCATGGGTAAATGAAAAAGCTCCAATGGGAACAGGCGAGGAAACAATGCCTCTTGGTGGTTGGGATAGATCTTGGAGAAACAGCGTTAAGAAATCATAATATATAAACCATGAAGAAAGTAAAACTTTTTGAAGATTTCACTGCTAATGCTAAAACATATGTATTTGTCGGTGACATTATGCAACATCCAGATCAAATCAACTACGAGTTAGATAATAACTTTGCATATGATGGGGTGTTCGATGAAGTTTTACATTTATTTACTAATGCAGATATGGTTTTAGGAAATCTAGAAACTACAATTTCTGAATCTGTAGAATCCGACGTGGAAGATCGTACGGGTAAATTTAGAGCACATCCTAAATTTTTAGAAGCTTTATTAGAAGCCGGTATTACACACTTAGCTACTGAAAATAATCACATGTTAGATTATGGCAAAGATGGATATGAGATGACATTAGATTTAATTAATAAATCAGGTATTATACCTGTCAATAAAGATAGTGAACACGTCCTTAATTTAACAACGCACATTAATGGTCAAGATAGATTATCCTTAGAAGAAATTAAAGGACTAATTAAACCAGCAGAAGGCACTTCAAGTATTGCATATATTCATTGGGGAGATCAGTACAATGAAGAACCAACAGATGAGCAAGTAAAAGTAGCAGAACTTATAAGAAAGGCAGGTTATGCAATGATCATAGGTTCAGGTACACATCTTTACAACTTTACTACATTTGACGGAAATCTTATAGCTTATTCTCTTGGAGATTTCTTATCAAATCATCAAGCACCTGACACAACAGATGTTGGTAAAATACTTACAGTTACTGTTGCCGAAGGACGTATATTTAAAGCAAAAGAATATTATACAACTACTAATACAGATCAAGGTAAAAGCAAAATCGTTATTACAGGTTCAAAGGTAATTTTATAAACAATTATTAATTAATTCATATAATCATTATGGAAGATAAAAACAACAACATCGACATTTTTGAAGGTAGAACTAAAGAATGGAACAGAAATGATTGGCAAGGTCGATCTCAAGAACAAGTAGAAGGTAATTATAAAATCTTAGATTGGACAATGGCCAGTGTAGGAATATTTTTACTTGGTTGGGCAATCTATACAGCAGTAACTTCTTTATTTATATAAAACATGTGCGGAATCGTAGGCTATATAGGCCAAAATGATATAGCTAGATCAGTTGTAATAGAAGGTCTTACGAGATTAGAATATCGAGGATATGATTCTGCGGGTATATCTATTAAGAATAAAGATGGTTCTTTCGATGTGTTTAAAACTATCGGAGGAGTAGATAACTTATATGAGATACTTCCAGAAAATTTAGAAGCAGGTAATATTGCAATAGGTCACACTCGTTGGGCAACTCACGGTGCACCATCTGAAGCAAATGCACATCCACATGTATCAATGCATGGTACGATTTCACTAGTACATAACGGTATTATTGAAAACTACGAGACTTTAAAAACACAACTTGTCAAAGAAGGTTACGTATTCAAATCTGAAACTGACAGCGAGGTCTTAGTTAATTGGATTGAATTTCATTATAATAGAAATTATTCAGAACATGAAAATGATCTTTCTAATGCGATTAGATTAGCACTTAGAGATGTTGTAGGAGCATATGCTATTTTAGTTACTGAAACACATTATAATCAAATGGTTGCTGTTAGAAAATCTAGTCCTCTGTGTATTGGTATTAGTGATGGTGAATATGTGGTTGCATCTGACGCTACGCCAATTATAGAACATACTCGAGATGTTATTTACCTGGAAGATGATCAAATGGCAGTTATATCTCTAGACGGTGGATTAGCAGACAACCCAGATATTCATATACTTGATATTGAAAATCAAACAATACCATTAGATGTTGAAAAGGTTACAATGGAATTAGAGTCTATTGAAAAAGGTGGATATGATACATTTATGTTGAAAGAAATCTTTGAACAACCTAATGCTATTTCAAATACAATAAGAGGTCGTTTAACGATAAGTGCTGAAGATGATCTAATGATGGGAGGAGTTGAGAATGTTATGCCTCAATTACTAAGAGCCCAAAAGATATTTATCATTGCTTGTGGAACTTCTTGGCACGCAGCATTAATTGGTAAGACTATTATAGAGACACTATGTAGAATTCCAGTTGAAGTAGATTATGCTTCTGAATTCAGATATAGAAAACCAATCATCAAACAAGGTGATGTCCTTATGTCAATCTCACAATCAGGCGAAACTGCAGATACTAAAGCTGCAATGGAAATGGCTAAAGAAAAAGGTGCCACTTTATTTGGCATTGTAAATGTAGTAGGTTCTTCTATTGCTAGAATGTCAGACTCGGGAATTTACACACACTCAGGTACTGAAATAGGTGTTGCATCGACAAAAGCATTTACAGGACAATTAGCAGCGATTACTTTGATAGCTATAAAAATGGCTAAACAACTTGGTAGCATTACTAATGAGAATTATGCAGATCTAAAAAGATCGCTAGCGCTTATTCCAAAGAAAATGAGCACAGTCCTATTACAAAAAGAAGAGATATTTAAAATAGCAGATGAATACTCAAAACCAGAATATAGGGATTTCTTATATCTAGGAAGAGGGATTAACTTTCCAATTGCATTAGAAGGCGCATTGAAATTAAAAGAAGTTAGTTATGTACATGCTGAAGGTTATCCTGCTGGTGAAATGAAACACGGACCAATTGCATTAGTTGATGAGAATTGTCCATCAGTGTTTATTGCACCTACAGATAAATCATATGATAAGGTCTTAAGTAATATGCAAGAGATCAAAGCAAGAGGCGGAAAAGTTATAGCTATTGTTACCGAAGGAGATGCAGCAATGTCAAAAGTTGCGGATCATGTTATTGAAATTCCAAAGACAGACGATCTTTTAACGCCAATGTTAACATGTATTCCACTTCAATTATTATCTTATCGCATCGCAGTAAACTTAGGTAAAAATGTAGATAAGCCACGTAACCTTGCAAAATCAGTTACAGTTGAATAAACTCCCAGAATTACACGAGCTAAATTATCATCAAATGATGGATAGGCTTCACACAACAATGGCAAACATAAACACACACATCCAACAAAATCCAGTTTCTAAGATAGACACAGATGTTAAGGATCACGTGTGTCATGCAGTAGATCATTTATTTAAAGCATATAAATTGGTAGAAACCAAAATCAAAAACAATGAATAAACAAGAACAATTTTTACATGATTACTTGAATGCATACGCACCAGTAGCACAAGAAACAGAAGGGCAATTGGTATGGTCAGAATACATTAAACCATATTGTGATTTCTTAAAACAAGATGCATATGGAACATCATATGGTATTTTAAAGGGAAGAATAGGTTCTAGAAAGAATTCACAAAAAGTAGTAATTGAGGCACATTGTGATGAGATAGCATGGATCATTACACATATCGAGAAAGACGGTATGGTGAGAGTTAGAAAACATGGAGGATCAGATAACATGATTGCACCGTCTAAAACCGTAATGATTCACACACATACTGGCAAAAAAATAAGAGGTGTATTTGGATGGCCTGCTATTCACACGAGGACCAAAAGCGTTGAACAAGGATATGATCAACATGAATTATGGGTAGATTGTGGATTAGAAAACTATGAAGCAGTTGTAAATGCTGGAGTAGAAGTTGGATGTCTCATAACATATGACACTAAATTAGAGATCATCGGTGACTACTATGTGGGTAGATCGTTAGATAATAAGATAGGAGGGTACATCATAGCAGAAGCTCTTAGAACTATATGGGATAAAGGCGTTGGATTACCATATGATTTATATGTTGTAAATTCTGTTCAAGAAGAAGTTGGACTTTATGGAGCTAAGAAGATTGCAAAAGAATTACAAGCTGATTTAGCGTTAGTACATGATGTGTGCCATAATGTTAATACACCAAAGATGGATCGTGCAAAATATGGACCGGTCGATGGAGGCAAAGGACCATCATTAGAATATACTGCACAAAACCACAGAGGCATATTAAACATGCTAAGAGATCTTGCAAAAGAAAATAACTTACCACTTCAACACCACGTTGGATCATACGGTAATGACACAATGGCATTCTTTTTAGAAAATACACCAACTGCTATTTTAGCAACACCACTTAAATATATGCATACTACAGTTGAGATGGCACATAAAGATGATGTAGAAAATTGTATAAAACTATTTGTTACATTCTTAGAGAATTTAACACCAGAAAAAATAGATGAAATTAATAACAAGGGATGAAACCTTTAGTATTTAGCAAGTATAATAACCAAACAAACACATACTCATCATGTCTTATCAAATTAGAAAGGTAGAGCGTTACACAAATTGGGAAGCTACACAAGCTGTAGACATTGATCCTAATGATTTTAAAGATCTAACGACATCACCATATGAAGGTGATTCTGAACAAGATTTTGTAGAATACATTCAAGAACTGTATCACGAAGATTGGTATGAAATTTGTGAAGAATTAGAAAGCTTGGATAGATTGACATCAGCTGACGCGTTAGCAACTATATTTGAAGGAGAAATGGAAATCTATTCTTCATCTACAGAAAAAGAAGAAAGATCGTGGATAGAACTTGGAGAAATAGATGAATCATATTCTAAATATGGTGGATTTAACCAAAGCGCAAGTACATTAGAATAAATTGAATAAATTTTTGAAACAAAAGAATACGAGTAAGTATAACTAACATTAAACAAATAAATTTTAAACATGGAAGAATTATTAAACCAAATGACTGAACTTTTAAACGACATCCAAGACGATGCAGTAAAGTTCGAAGAAAAGGGAAACAAAGCTGCAGGTACAAGAATACGTAAAGCTATGCAAAATGTAAAAGCAGTTGCCCAAGAAGTAAGAGTTTATGTAAGCGCTAAGAATAACGCATAAGTAAACAAACAGGTCTATTTAACAATTGAGACTTTAAATAAAGATTGTTGGGGGATTAGCTCAGCTGGCTAGAGCGCCTGCCTTGCACGCAGGAGGTCATCAGTTCGACTCTGATATTCTCCACTAGCGGAAACGTTCTTTAACATATTAGGAAGGCACACTACTTGATTGATCATCTTGAGTGTGAGTGTATTGCTGAAAAAACTCTGACGGAAGGAGGGGTTAAGGCACATCAGACACCGAACAAGTTTCGGCTTAGTTGCAAAAGTGAGTAACTAAGACTCGACAGAGTAGATGATGGTAGATCGGGAAAAGATAACTAAACTAATCTTTCCAAGAGCATTGCAAGTACCCGAGAGGAAATCTTGCCTAAGTGACCGAACATCCTGTCTTATTAGGGGATAAGGTACAATCAAAGCCGTTGTGGCACTACAACGAGATTAACCATCTTGAGTAGAACTTGAAATAACAGTAAAGTTGATTGGTATGCAGTAATCATTACAATAAGTCGATCTTCTAGAGCTAGTATACTCTAGTACACGATCCTTCCTTTTTTTATTTAAGCGAAAATAGCTCAGCTGGTAGAGCATCAGTTTACCAAACTGAGGGTCGCGAGTTCGAATCTCGTTTTTCGCTCAATATACAAGAAGTAATTTACTTCCCTAAAACCGCCAATCCAATTCAGGAAACAGCGGTTTTTTTTTGAAACAAACCAAAGTATACAGATATAATATTAAAGATTTAAGATATGACTATAGAATTATGGATTGATCAGTTACAATTAGAACAAATGGCTTCTAATATAGATAACTTTGAATTAGCATTAGAAGAGCCGTTTGAAAACCTAGTAGAATATACTACGTTGCCAACATTAGAAGGACAAGTTTGTGTCTCAATTAAATACGATACATATATTACACTCACCGATAATGGTCTTTTAGAAGAGTGGGCAACAAATGATAATCAATAATAATGAACAAAGAAGATCTTAAATCCGGAAGAATATTAGTTGACTTTTATGCAGATTGGTGTGGACCATGCAGAATGTTAAGTAAACAATTAGAACAATACCAAGAAGAGGTTACTGAAGTTAAAGTAATTAAAGTCGATATTGAGGTAGATCATGAGATGGCACAATCATTTGGTGTTAGATCTATTCCCACTCTAGTTTATATGGAAGAAGGTGAAGTAATTGATAAAGCAACTGGTGTGAAACGAGTTAACGAATTAAAGCAATTTACTAAAACAGAATAATATGAAATGGATAAAAAGCACATTTACTTATTGGTATGATCTTTATAGAGATATACGAATGTGGTGGATTTTCAAAAAAACATCAAAAGAAAATGTCAAAATGCTTAACGAAGATCACGGACTTAGAGTTGATTGGTTAGGTAGAATTTATGGAGTAGTTAATTTACCAGAAGAAGTACAATCAGCATCATTGGATGTACAACAAGCATATGTATTACAACAAATTACCAAATATGGTGATTGTATGCTTAAGATAGGATTAGCAGATGTTGTATATCCACAAATTCAGAAAGTAAAACAAAGCTCATCTTTCTTAATAGTCTTATGGCCAGTGTTTGATGATTTAGCATTATTACCAGTTCTAGGTAACATTTTAAAAACAACATTTGTAGGTTTTGTTATCTTTGCTATTTGCAAATTAGGTTATCACAACATAGATATACTAGTAGCATTGTGGGAAAAGTTATCAACGTGGATTAAATCATAATGTCTTGGAAGGATACGAAATTAACAGAGTTCAGGAAAATGGACTAAGATTTTATAAAGTAACTAAAGGCGAAGAAGAAATTGCTAAGTTACCATCTGTAACCACTGTCTTAGGTAATACTAAAGACATGTCTGGTTTAGATAAATGGCGTAAAAGAGTAGGTGAAGCAGAAGCAGACCGCATTTCAACGCTATCCATGAATAGAGGTACTATTATGCACAGGTTAATAGAGCTTTATAAAGGAGAAACTTCTGGAACTCCAGAAGAACGATTAGCACAGCTTAAAATAGTATCAAGCGAAGACGAAGAAACTAATCAATTCAAAGAAGAAGAATTAGGTGCATTCTTTCTACAACAAGCTTGGACTTTTTTCTATAAATTTTATTACAATCACGACATCTATTTTGACAGAATACGCAAGGTCTTAGAAGCAGAAACGTTTTTATGGACTACTAAAGCTGGAGGATGGGCAGGAACAGTAGATAACATATCTGAACTTGTAGATAATAAAATAATGATCATCGATTACAAGAATTCTCGTAAACCAAAAGCAGAGAAATGGATTCAAGATTATTTCTTACAAGCAGCTGCATATTTTATAGCATATTGGGATATGTCAGGTAAAAAAGCAGATGGCGCAGAGATCTGGATAGCCAATGAATTAGATAATTTACCACAAACATTCAGTATTACTCAAGCTGATTTAGAATTCTATGCAAAGGAATTTATGAAGCGCAGGAAGACATTTAAAGAAAAATTCGATATATAATAAATAAACAAAACATAAATTATGAATAAATTTAATACATTTTTAGCAAATCATGGTACAAAGGTAATCTTAGTATTATTGGTATTGACATACTTTAAATCATGTGGAATTGATTCTGAAGTTGAAAAGACAAAGAAAGAACTTAGACAAGTTGAAGCAGAAATTGATACATTGAATGCTACTCTAATGAATAACATCATTACTGAAGAAACAATGATTAGACTAATCAAAGAAGTTCCAGCATGGAAAACTTTAAGAATTGAAGAGATCTCAGATAAAGAGAGAATATCAATAAATGCTTTAGAAGAAAAGGAAGACTAAATGACCAACGAGGACCAAAATTCGAAGATAGCCAAGAAGTTTGGCATAATTACACCACCTGTTATTCAGACACCTGCAGAACAACCTTCACAGATAAGTCAGATATTTACAGGATGGGCTAATTATGTAAAGGATAGATTTGATGCACTTGATCCAGAGGTTAAAGAGCTTAGCGAAACTAGATTAAAATCTTGTGATGCATGCCATATGAGATCTGGTCAAAAGTGCGATCCTAAAAAACAAGGTAAAAATATAAAGACAGGTAATACTGTCAATGGATGCGGCTGTAATATTGCTGCAAAAACCATGTCACCTGGATCTTCGTGTCCTTTAGGTAAATGGGAAAATATACAACAATAACAATGGACAGAAATACATTAGTAAAAAGATTTGTAATAGGTACATTCATAACATTATATGCATTGGTATCTATTATTTCTACGATTCACGTAATTGACTTTTTTGAATTATCAAACCCATATTGGTTAGCAGTAACGCTTGCTATTGGTTTTGAAATAGGTGCGGCTGCATCTTTAGCATCATTAGTAATTCTAAAGAAAATGAACAAGACACTGGTTTGGGCATTGTTTATTACAATAACATTAATGCAAATGCAAGGAAATATGTATTACGCATTTATTAACTTAGCAGATTTTGGAAGTTGGTCAGAGTTATTTGATTTAATAGACGAAGATCTTATTGATCAAAAAAGAATCTTAGCCTTTGTTTCGGGTGCCATTTTACCATTAATTGCTTTAGGATTTATTAAATCTTTAGTAGATTATATTAAACCAGAAGACGAAGACGAAGAATGGGATGATGAAGTTCCAGAAGATAGTCGTTTCGATGATATGGGCATGGACGAAGAAGCACAACACTATGACGCATATGTTGATAGACAAGAACCTGAAAACGTAGACATGTCAGATATACAAGAATGGGACGAGGACCATGCCCATGATATGGTGTTAAATGATATGCTAGATGGCATGACACAAACAGATTTAGATCAGATATTTGAAGACGAAGTATTAGATCCAGAAATAAAAGTAAAAGCAGATGCCAAATTCGAAGTAGAAGATACTTATGGTAATGTAGAAGTTATTGACCCAAAAAATATAGATGTCGTAGATCCAGAAACAGTTGCTGATCATCAAGAAGAACTTGATAAAGCTTCAGAAGAAGGTTCTACAGAATATCAAGAACCTAATCCAACATCGGTCGGTTCTATTGTAAAGAAAATGTCTTCAAGTCATTTACCACAGGACGATCTTCCAAAAAGTGAAGATTTATTCAAAAAAGGATTAGAGGCAAAAGGAAAAGAAAACATGAACGCATATATTAAAAAGAAACCAAATGCTAATAACTAATCTTAGTGTAGATTTATCAAAGAAGTATATTAATACTCCATTGGATCCATCGGCTTTAATTGAAGTCATCAAGGGCAGTAGTCATTTTACAGCACATAGATTATATCTAATAGTTAATGAACTAAAAGAAAGATATAAGTTTTTAGAGGTAGATGATCATGAAAGATATGTAGTATCGGCATCAGTTTATGTCAAATATGCATACGCAGGTGCAGCTAAAAGACAAGCATCTACTGTTTCTTTTATGGAACCTTTATTAAAACAGAGGAATGAGTATAAGATTTCTTATTATATCACAGAAAGAGAAACTAGAAAAGAGCTATTTGATTTTAGTCATACAACTACTAGTCAACAAGAACTTTGTGATCTAATCAATATGCTTAGAAATAAAACTGAAGAGATATGCAATCAAAATACTTTATAAAGAAAGGACATACAGGTGATTTAGTTTCTTTAATTCAAGAAGAGTTACAGAGTTATACCGGTGAATGGTCAACCCTTCCAATAGATGGAGTTTTTAATCAAAAAACTGAAAATGCATTAAAATCATTTCAAACTTCAAAGCAATTAACTGCAGATGGTGTATGTGGTGCATTGACATGGTTGGCATTGGGTTTAAACCCAGACGAATTAGAATCAGATACAGATGCAATTAATGCAGCAACATGGATAGAACAATATAATTTACCAGAAGGAGAATACGTAAAAGATATTACATCTAAAGATTGGATCTTTATAGCTAGTAACAATGGTCAACATTCACCATACAGAGTTATAGACACATGGGCAAATGATCAAAGAGGTAGAATTGGAGCACATTATGTGATAGGAGGAATACCAGTAAGTGTAGATGCAACGTGTTCCGATGCGGAACATGACGGTAGAATTTTACAGGCAATAAAAGACGAATACCGAGGTTATCATCTAGGTAAAGTTAAATCAAGTAAAATGATAAAGCGCAGTTTAAGTATAGACATATGCTCAGCTGGATATTTAACAGAAGAAAACGGAAAATATTTTACATGGTGGAATGAAGAAGTTCATCCTAGCCAAGTTGTTAGATTAGATCAGCCATACAGAGGACATAGATACTTTCATAAATATTCGCAAAAACAATTAGATGCACTTAAAGCTCTTCTGTTACTATTAACAGATAAACATAACATTACATCTAATGTAGATTATTTAACATCCGATACTTATTTTAACCCTTCTCAGGGCTTAGTAAATAGTAAGCTACATGGTATTTTTACCAGAGACATGATAAATCCTAAAAGTATTAATATATTTCCACAAAAAGAATTGTTAGACATTCTTACAAGTTTCTAATGAAACATCTAATTCATTTTTAGTATAACTAGTAAATAATTAAATTATGCAAGTAAACGAAGCAAACCCAACAGAAGCAAATAGCAAACCTAGAGTTTCGCCATTTGAAGCAGTAAAGGACATGAATCCAGTAATGGCAGTAAATGTTCTTATTCAAGCAGCAAATGCTGCTCAAGGTGCAGGAGCACTAAGTGTACATGATTCAGTTTTAGTAGCCAGCGCTGCTGAGTTTTTAACTCAAAGGAATGCTGAAAATGACGCTAAGAATGAAAAATCTTAAAGACATTTCTTTAGAGGAATTAAATCAAAAATATACTGATTTAATTAGACCTACTAATTTTATTCACATCTTTAATTCAGATGATGAATTTAAGGAATGGGCTAGATTAGGTAATGCAGAAGAATTAGATTGGGCAATTAAAGAATTTGAAAAGGACGAACTTTACAAATACTGTAACATTTTAAAACAAATAAAAGATGAAAATAGAAGTATCTAACGGTGAAATAATCGACAAGTACACAATTTTAGAAATTAAATTACAAGAGATCAAAGATGCTGATAAACTTGCTAATGTACAAACAGAATATGATTCCCTAAAACCAGTTGTTGACCAAATCTATAACGATACACACGCACAAGAAGTGTTAGCAGAATTAAAACTGGATTTATTAAATATTAACAAGACTCTTTGGAACATTGAAGATATAATCAGAGATCATGAACGTGAAGAAAGATTTGATTCTGATTTCATAGAATTAGCAAGATCTGTTTATTACACTAACGATGAAAGAGCAGAAGTTAAAAAGCAAATCAATCAATTAACAGGTTCGACACTTGTAGAAGAAAAGTCTTACCAAGAATATAACTAATATGCGTCATGCCTTGCAAGATGGGCAAAGAGTTGGCCTACTTATAAATACACCAGCATTGGGTGATACAATCGCTGCAATACCCACGCTGCGTAAACTTTCCAAGGCATATGATAATGCACAACTGACAGTATTTACAAGTAAGCCATTCGTATTTGAAAACCACCCACTAGTATTTCAGGCATTACCATTAGATTCTCCAATAAAGGAATCATGTCATATACATGAAACCTTTTTCCCTATTGTAGGCGCATCTCATGACTTAAGAGGACGTAAAGTAGAATTCAGATATTCTAACATGGATCTTAGACAATTTCACGCAGTATCACTTGGCTTTGTTTTAACAGAATCAGAAATGGATATGGATCTTTATATAGAACGAGAAAGAGAAATAGGTTTTGAAGATTATGTTCTAATTCACCCAACACATACTTGGCCAACAAGAACATGGGATGAAGAAAAGTGGCAAGAATTGACTGATAGATTAAATGATCAAGGAATTCCAGTTATTGCTATCGGTAGAGATAGTAAAGAAACTGGACACTTTAATGTAGAAAAACCAGTAATGAATCTAAACATTAAACATGGTCTTAATATGTTAAACGATCCTACCAATGATCCTGCTGAATTAAGGTGGATGATGAACAATAAAGCCAAAGCTGTAGTTACTATGGATTCAGGTATTTTACATGTTGCAGGAACTACAGATGTTCATATTATTCAATTAGGTAGTTCAATAAACAATAAGCTCAGGGCTCCATATAGAGGTGGTAGTCAAGAGTATAAATATGATTTTATCAGAGGCGGATGTGGTGTGTTTTGTTCAAGTAACATGAAATACAATATCAAAACACATGGAAGTATTCAAGCAATCCCACCTCAGATAAATTGTTTAGAAGATAAAAAAGAATTTGAATGTCATCCAAGCGTTGACGCAGTATATGATAGAATAACAAAACTATATGAGTAGTTCTCCTAAGAAAATAGTATATTTAGCTCCACATTTAAGTACAGGTGGAATGCCTCAGTTTGTTCTTAAAAGAATACAGGCTATGTTGCGTTTAAGTGAATTTGAAATTCATTTGATTGAGTACACTCAATACAGTACAAAGTACGTGGTTCAAAGAGATCAGTTAGTTAGTATATTAGGTGATAGATTTCATTCTCTTGGGTATTTACATTCAATGAACCAAGCAGAGAGAACTAAGAATCTTAAAGAAACACTTAAACAAATAAATCCAGATATTGTACACATTGACGAGGCACCAGAATCTTTTGATAGCTTTAATAAAATGCCTGCAAATACACAGAAGTGGCTTTATAGTCAAAAATGGAAAACTGTAGAAACAAACCACAATATCTGGTTTGAAGCAAAAAATAAAAGATTAGATCCTGATCAGTACCAGTTTTGTACACCGTTTCACTTAGAAACGTTTGAGACTAGGTTATCAGATAAATATGTTATTCAATATCCTATTGAAGATATTGTTAAAGCAAAAGAACTTGCAAAGTCAGATGCCATGGATTCATTAGGGTTCGACCCTAGTAAAACACATGTGCTTAACGTTGGATTATGGACATCTGGTAAGAATCAATCAGAAGGCATCGAGATCGCAAGGGTGGCAGCAACAAAAGCTCCGAACTTACAATTCCACTTCGTTGGTAATCAAGCTGAAAACTTTCAAGATTACTGGAAACCATTAATGGATAACTTACCACCGAACGTTAAAGTATGGGGTGAAAGATCTGACGTGTCACAGTTTATGATAGCTGCAGATGCATTTATGTTTAACTCTAATTGGGAATGTAGTCCATTAGCATTGCGTGAAGCACACAGCTATGGCCTTAAAACATTCTCTAGACAATTAGATCAGTATAAAGACATGTTTCCTTTCATAGTTCCATTCTCAGAGGATCTCTCAGCAAATGCGTCAACACTAATCAAAGAACTCACTGAACTCGATATTAAAGGAGAAAACCCACCAAAGGGCGATTTTGCCAGATTTACTCAACAACTTAAAGACGCTTATCACGCTACATTGAATAAATCCACATCTGAACGTTCACATCATGTCGAAGTTGACTTTGATGTACAATGGATCAGTGGACCCAGACTCCATGTAAAACAGTTAGATGGCGCAATATGGCGAGCAGAATACTGGGACGACACAAATTTGGTTTGGAGTACTGCGGAAATGAAAGAAGACCATTGGTATCAACCATCTAGAAAATGGTGGACCGATTGGAGAATTAAAATATACCGAGACGGTCAATTATATACAGAAATACTACCAGATCTAATAGGCCAAGATCTAACAGTAGAATTCGGTAGCTCATCACTCGGAGATACCCTTAGCTTTATGGGCCAAATGACAATGATCAGAGAACGACACTCTATTGATAGAGTATTCGTAAAGTGTCATAAGCCATGGTTATTTGACTGGGACAAGTATGCAGAACATAAGATATACTCACTGGCATGGGACCAACCATCGACATACCATTCACAATCTGTAGGTGTCTATTACACTCAAGATAAACCATGGAATCAACATGAACATAAATACGATTGGCGTCAAGTACCCTTGGGAAAAATCGCTGCTGATCGCCTTGACCTAAAGTATCTTGAAACCAGACCATTTATGGCACCTGAATTCATAGAAGCCAAAACCAAATCTAAACGCGCGCACATTTGTATAGCAACTCAATCAACAGCACAAGCCAAATATTGGAATCATCCAACCGGTTGGCAGGATGTAATAGATTGGTGTAACAAGAATAATATAGATGTACAACATGCCAGTAAAGAAGGTACAAAACTTAAAGGCATTAAACAATTACCAGAAGCACTCGAATCAGTTGCAGCTTCTATAAATACCGCGAAGGTGTTTATTGGAATTTCCTCTGGCTTGTCTTGGTTCGCTTGGGCACTTGGAGCCGAGGTGATCATGATTAGTGGATTCACAGACGAGTATGTAGAGTTTGAAGAAAAGTGTACTAGAATCATTAACAAACAAAAATGTCACGGATGTTGGGGATGGGATGTCTTTGACAAAGGTGATTGGAATTGGTGTCCTGCATGGCAAGGTACACATAGACAATTTGAATGTAGTAAAGAAATAACACCATTAGCAGTTATAGGAACATTAGAATCTGTATTAGATGCATTGTAATATGAAAGATATGACACAAGAAACCGGTTGGGTAGTTGTTAGAAACCTAGAGACAGTTTATGATTTTAAAAGCTTTGAAGCGGCTTTTAATTTTCAATTGGTTTTTATGGGACATTTAATGACAAGATGGTATTACGAACATCAGTGGAAACCTGATCAATTAAAAAAGAATTAGTATGAAAGCAGTAGTGACAGGAGGTGCCGGATTTATAGGTCTACACCTAGTAAAGAAACTAATGGCTCTGGGTTGGGAAGTTACAGTAATTGATAACTTTAGTACTGGAGATCAAAATAAATTACATGCTTTAGGTTGCATGTATATAGAAGAAGACGTTGAAAACGTAACTGCTGCTATGAAAATAGAACATGATGTGTTATTTCACTTAGCTGCACCTGTTTCCGTAGAAGAGAGTTTAAATGATCCTAACAAATATTATAGACAAATTCTAGGTGGTACAGCAAACATAGTTAATTGGTCATTAGATTCTGGTAATAGAGATATTATTATTGCATCAACTGCGGCTATTTATGGCAACTCTGGTGATTTACCACTAATAGAATCTGGAGAAATTGATCCAATAAGTCCATATGCTAAAGCTAAACATATGAGTGAACTTGCTCTACAAGAAGAGTATGAAACACGTCAATTTAAAGGTAGCGCATTAAGATTGTTTAATGTATATGGTGAAGGACAAAGAAGTGAAGGTGGTTATTTAAGTGCTGTACCTGTATTTTTAAAACAATACGAAGCATTTCAACCTATTACTGTTACTGGTGATGGCAAACAAACTAGAGATTTTGTATATGTAGAAGATGTAGTTTCAGCGTGTATTAGTGCATATACAGATACTGTTGAAAATGGTATTCAAATATTGAATGTTGCATCAGGTCAAGAAACTAGTGTAATGGATTTAGCTGAAGCTTTTGGTGGAGAAATAGTTCATATAGAAGAAAGAAATGAACCAAAAAGATCAGTAGCTGATATAACTAAAATAAAGACAACTCTCAATTGGCAACCGTTAACACGGTTATTGAATTGGGTTAAACTAATAAAATAATGAATTATTATAAAGACATGCTTGTAGGTATTTGTATTATCTTTAGTACATTATCATTTGCACAGCAAGATGAATTAAGTGTTGTAGAAATAAAAACAGATATTTATGAGATCTCATATTCTCAAACATATCAACAACCACTTATAATTGATTACACTGTCATCTGTGATGCTACAGCAAGATCATATCCAAGAGAAGGTATCACTTTTAAGAAATATCCAGGTGTAAAAACATCTTCATCTTCAGATTATTCTGACAATATATGGGATAAAGGACATATGGCACCAGCGAGTACTTTTGGTTGTAAGAAAGAGTGGTTAGAAACCACATTCTCTTATACTAATTGTGCGTTACAACATCAGACCTTGAACAGAGGAGCATGGGCAGCACTAGAAAGATTCGAAAGAGACTTAGCATCATTATATATGGATGTTGAAGTAAATATCATGGTCTATTTCTCAGATAAGTGGACTACTAATGAAGATCCTGCAAGAATACCTGCAAATTTTATTAAAACACTGACATGGACTGAAGATAACGGTAAGATCAGATCAATTGCATTTGATTTTCCAAACGAAAGTACTAGAGGTAAATCCTTTTGGGCATTTAAACTAAAAGACGGAGATTGGGACGGTAAAGAATAAGATATGAAAAGTATTATAATTTCATTTTTATTTAGTATAAGTATATGGGCACAAGACTGTTCACCATAT
>Ga0233438_10002246_pt1 | contig 19670 bp, 33 predicted proteins | sample SI_123_September_FD_182720 | JGI IMG/M metagenome (GOLD analysis project Ga0233438, IMG submission 182720) | Seawater microbial communities from Saanich Inlet, British Columbia, Canada - SI_123_September2016_10_MG | ecosystem: Environmental > Aquatic > Marine > Inlet | place: Canada: British...
CGATGACGGATATAGAATCTGTGAAGCAAATTCTGCTCCAGGATTCAAAGGATTTGAAGAATCATTAGGAATTAATATTCCTCAGAAAGTTTTTGATTATGTCAGTTTGAGGACAAATTCTTGACCACGCAAAACTTTTATCAAGCATTAGAAAACTATAAAAATGCTTATGCAATGATGGAACTAAAAAAACAATTGAAAAGAGAAATGCCTCCTAGTGGAAGTTCTTCCTAGAGGTAATGCACTGTAACTTTTAATAAGAAAAACTCCTATTAAAGGATAGACGATAATTTTTAATAAAGTTTTTAGATTGTGAGGTGATTAGTACCCTCTAAACACTTCACATTCTATAGATAATATTAAATGTATTGCATTCCATGTCTTTTCTATTAGCAGCATCGATGTCTTACTACATGTCTACGATATGTCACGAGGCACCAAACCTAACTGAATCCGAAATAAAAGATAGAGCAGAAGAAATGTTTCCCTATAGAATGGGGATGAATAATCACAATAACATTTATTATTATGGACTATACTGTAAAAACAACGACTAACTAAAATGAACCACTATCTTCTCTTTGCCTATGGAGTATGCTTCTCCCTTATTGGGGGTGCTGCATTTGCAATGATGTGGTCTAACATCATGTCCTTAAAGGTACAACCTGAACCACCCAAACGAAAACATCCTGAGGCACCTGGAGAAGGTGAAGAGGTTATGTATGTGGATCTATCAAGAGAAAGACTTGAGGACCTTTACAAACAGAACGATCAGTGATATGATGAGGGGGTCAAACGACCCTCTTTTTTTATGGAATACACTGACTACCTCAAGGCTCAACAAGAGATAAACGAAATCCGTCAGGCATCTGTACGTGGTTGGGGAGTATGTATCACACACTTTCTTCTGGCACCAGTAGCATCTGTATACTATGGCGCAAAGACTAAGTACTGGAAACCCACATTGATTGCATCTGCTGTTGCACTTGGTGCTGTTCCTTTGAGTGTGATTGATTTTGGATTCACTCTATCTGTTGCACCCCCTATTACTTCTGCTGCACTCATCATTAGTAATACAAATAAGAAGAGAAAGGAACTCGGTTTCTTGACTCCTGAACAGGCTGAGTTTTCTCTATACGAAAAATCTAAAGGTTAATAAATATTCACACAGATAAGTTAATCATGTCTGAAGAACCTTTCAGTCTTCACCCCCTGCTTATTAATATAGTAGGGGGTGTTGTTATTTCGATTTTAATTCTATCAATTCCATTCTTGATACTACTATGAGCAAAAATAATTTCGCAGTCTATACTAAAATTGGATGTCCCTATTGCACCAAAGTAATAGGAGCATTACAGTTATCAGAACAACGGTATGTTGAGTATAAATTGGGTAGAGATTTTGAAAAGGATGGATTTTATACTGAGTTTGGTGAGGGTTCTACCTTCCCTCAGATTACAGTAGATGGTAAAAACCTTGGCGGATGTGTCGAAACTGTTAAATACCTGAGAGAAAATAATTTGGTTTGATGGATTTAGATCTCTACGATACAGTTGAACATACAATAGATTATGCCTTTCAAGGTAAGTTTATGCTTGATATGTAAGAGTATCTAAAGAGTAATAAATCTACTAGAACCACTGTAGAAGAGTTCTTAATGAGTTGTACTGCGGTGGAGATAAAATCTCTCATCTTAGATCTAGAAGGTTATCTAGAAGGTGGTGGTGACGATACTCACAAACAATTACGAGAGGGTTATGGTAACCTTGGTAAACCAGAGGCTCGTAAAATAAAAAATTATCTTGAGAGTATCATTAATGATGCAGGTAGGTACATGAATGACAAAAAAACAAGAAGGAAAGGAAGAACCTCTAAATAACGATGAGTCACCCCTAAAGATGAATCGGGGGTTTGAACTTCTTCTTAGAAATAAAAACAGGAGGGAACAACCAAAAACTTTTCAAGTCAAGTTTGGAAAGATGGTCTCTCTCTTTAAAAGAGAGTTTCATTTTTTCTTAGATATCTCCTTTGATATAAGGAAAACGGAGGACTAAAATGTTAGCAGTCACATTGACCCTATCCACAGTTATTTCAGTAATGTTTTTACTGGTCGGTGGTGTAATAGGTTACTTACTTAAAGAATACGTTATCGAAAGGAACTCTACATACATTCCAACTCATCCAGAAATGTTTGACGAGAATGGTCAGATTATTGCAGATGACATTCTTGCAGTAAGGTTCGACAATACCCCAGAAGATTTTGGTACTGAAGAACATTGACATCATAAAATAAATACTGTACACTGAATAAAATTATTAATAACCATGGCTACATCAACAAAAAAAGTTACTACACCAAAGAAACTTCCACCTAATCCATTCATTCATGAAATTTTTGAATACGTTTCTGCACAAAGAACCGTATCAAAAAAGGTAGAAGCACTGAAAGAATATCGTTGTGACGCAGTAACTACACTTTTGATTTGGAACTTTGATGACACTGTAGTGTCTATGCTTCCAGAAGGTGAAGTTCCCTTTGAGAAGAATGATGTTCCTGTAGGAACAGATCATAGTTCTCTTCGTAAAGAGTACAGAAACCTTTACCATTTTGTGAAAGGTGGTAATGACAGTCTCTCTAAAACTCGTAGAGAGTCTATGTTCATTCAAATTCTTGAAGTTCTTCATCCAACTGAAGCAAATCTTCTTTGTCTTGTAAAAGATAAACTTCTGGAGAATCAATATAAAATTACCAAGGGAGTAGTTGAATCTGCATACCCCGACATCCAATGGGGTGGAAGATCTTGAGTGACAATATAAAATTTATTCATCAAGATTGTGATCCATCATTGGGTCAGGATAAGAAACTTCCGTATAACGCATACCTGATTGAGTACCTTCAAGATGGGTTAACTAAATTCGATATCGTAACAGCGTATAAACAGGTCGATATTTTTGATCACTATTGGGATAACTACCGCGGTGATTTCAAAAACATGACGCAGTCAAATGGTCAAGTTAATCCTAAGTTATATGGATACGAGAAAAAACCTGAAAAGAAAAAGAAATGAGTAACGGATTTGATATTAAACTTGAGGGTATCGATATGAACCCTGATCAAGTTCAAACATTACTTAAACAGTATAAGAAGATAAAAAAATATCAGAAGTCAAATCTGTTTGCGGTCAAGACCCTTGATGGGACGGAAGATTATGTCTCTGAGTTGATTAAGGAAGGTGAAGAATATGGTGCCCTTGACTAAATAGGATAGACGGTCTATTATAGACCTATCGTTCATCCCCATTGAGGGGACGCAAGTAAGTCGCGGAACGGAGAATTGGAATGATTTACTACACTATAACAGAGGTAAAATGTATGATGACTTTCTAAAAGATATAAGTAAAGATGAATCTATTTTATCTTTACCTATTAGAAAACTTGCAGAAGTTTATCAAACATCTCATACTTCTATTCGTCGCTGGAAAAAATCACTCTAATCGTTCATCCCATGCTAGAATTTTTATTCTATACAACACTCACTTGTACTCAAACTGATGCTATCATGCTGAGGATTGAGAACAATGCTAACCTTAGTAATCAACTTAAGGTTGAGTTAGTAGAAACCTTAAAGGATTCTGCGCCACAGTGTGACTGGTATTGGGACGAAAACGACTGAAGGAACGGCGTTTTAACAAACCCATTTCTTTAGGAGTAAACTCATGAACACACTTCAAATGATCAAGACGCAGATCAACAAAACATCTGCTCTTCATGACGCACAAATCAATCACACCGCATATCGTGGTGTTGAGTATGATACCCGTTGTGTGAAGTCAAGTGAAAACCATGGTACATTTTGTTACCGTGGTCGTACTTACACCAAGTGACACTTGTCACAGGTTCAGTTATCTGATAGACTAGGGAGACACAAGTCTCCCTTTTTTTATGGAAAAAGATAAACTTAAACTTATCACAAGAAATCTTAGACTCTTAGTTGACGCATTAGAATCAGAAGTCTATTCTGATGTTAAGTCTTACACAGAAAAACTTGAGGAAACACTTCCTCCCCTTCCAGATTATGATGAGGTATTTGAAGATGATGAATGATGATTGGAGATACTCTGAAGACCGAATGAAACTTCGTCAGCAGTGTCTTGGTATCCTGTTAAATAAGTATGGAAGAACCAAGATAGAAGAAGAATCATATAGTACTCAAGACATCTATGAATGTGTAGACACTTGGGTTTCGCAAGGTAATCAATTAAGTAATGGAATAGTTTCTTATTTCAATACATATTTCAATCATGAAAACAAAAAAAGCAATCAAGTACATCCTCAAACATCCTGAACTTTTCAGTGAAGGTGAACGACTCTATGTCGAAAGAGTTAAACAAGAACGAAAACAATTAAAGTCTAGTAAAAAAGATGAATCAAGCCAAACTAATCTCAGTAACACCTGATGCAGAAAAGCACATTGCATATTGTGCTCGTGTTTCCAATCCAAGTAATCAGGATAACGAAAAGTTTGCTGGGCTATTGGCATACTGTATCAAACATCAACACTGGTCTATCTTTGAACAGGCATTTATGTCTATGGAGATTGTGACTACGAGAGGTATTGCAGCTCAAGTATTGCGTCATAGAAGTTTTACTTTTCAAGAATTTTCACAAAGGTATGCAAGTACCAATCTTTTGAATAGTGATATTGAACTTCCTGAACTTCGTCGTCAGGATGATAAGAACCGTCAGAATAGTACTGATGACCTTGACCCTGAGTTGATTGATAAACTCAACCGTCAGATGATTACTCTATTCAGTTCTGCATCTAATCTTTATGCTCAGATGTTAGATGCAGGTGTCGCAAAGGAATGTGCACGCTTTGTATTGCCACTTGCGACACCAACCAGAATGTATATGACTGGCAGTTTGCGAAGCTGGATTACCTACATTGCATTGAGGGAAAAGAATGGAACACAGAAAGAACATATGAAAATTGCAAAATCTTGTAAGGAGATATTTTGTAAAGAGTTTCCTATAACAGCAGAAGCCCTGGGAGGTATTGATAATGAGTGGTTGATATGATAACTCTGGACTAGTAATAAATATCAACACAAACATAATGGAGGTGAAGTTTTGGCAACATATCCGGTAAAACATAAAGACACTGGTGAAGTCAAAGAAGTTCAGATGAGTGTTCACGACTGGTCTCAGTGGTGTGAGGATAATCCAGACTGGTCTAGGTATTACACTCCAGACAATGCTCCTTGTTTAGGTATTGAAATGGGTGATCCCTTGAGTAAGATCTATACCAAACATCCTGGATGGAAGGATGTAATTGGAAAGGCTAAACAACAACCAGGCAGTACCCTAAAACATTACGATTAACATCATATGCCAGTAAAAAAGAAAGCAGGTATTGGTAATACCAATCCCGTACCATTTGGTATGAGTAACAAGACAATGCAGAGGAAGAAACCTATCAATCTTGATTACATCAAGAAGGTGGAACCGATTACAGAGAACCAAGAATTGTTCTTTGAGAAGTATAAAAGTCAACAGAACCTTGTTGCATACGGCTGTGCCGGTACAGGAAAGACCTTTATCTCCCTCTACAATGCCCTTATGGAAGTCCTAGACCCTAGGACACCCTACGATAAAATCTATATCGTCAGGTCTCTTGTACCTACCAGAGAGATTGGTTTCCTTCCCGGTGACCATGAGGATAAGTCATCTCTGTATCAGATACCATATAAGAATATGGTGAAGTATATGTTCGAGATGCCTGATGATGCTTCGTTCGAGATGTTGTATAACAATCTCAAGGCACAAGGTACTATTTCTTTCTGGTCTACCTCATTTATTCGTGGTACAACACTAGATAATGTGATTGTAATTGTTGACGAGTTTCAGAACCTCAACTTTCATGAACTTGACTCGATGATTACCCGTATTGGTGAGCACTCGAAGATTATGTTCTGTGGTGATGCAACTCAGTCTGACCTTACCAAACAGAACGAACGGAATGGTATCGCAGACTTCATGAGAATCTTGACGAACATGCCATCCTTTGATACAATTGAGTTTAACGCAGAGGATATCTGCAGAAGTGGACTTGTGAAGGAGTACATCATTGCTAAACTTGAACTTGGTATGTAATGTTTAATCATCAGGATGTTCCTTTCGTTCCTATCGAACGAGAGAGTATTGACGGAGTTCGTTACTATAAAGTATTTGGAACTGAAGAACTTGTAAGGATGCCATCTATCACTTCGGTGATTAGTTGGAGGAATAGAAACAAGTTTAAGGAATGGAGAAAAAAAGTTGGTGAACAAGAAGCCAACAACATTACTCGTAAGGCTACCCATCGTGGTACTGATGCACACACATTGATTGAGGAGTATCTGAACAATTCAGATACTTTCTCTGATGTTCTTCCCTTGTCTCAATACCTATTCAAACAAGCCAAACCTGACTTGAATAGGATTGATAATATCCTATGTCAAGAGACCGCATTGTACAGTACTGAACTTGGTATCGCCGGTTCTGTTGACTGTATCGCTGAGTTTGATGGTGAGTTGTCTGTTATTGACTTCAAGACATCAGCCAAACCCAAGAAAAGAGAATGGATTGAAGACTACTTTGTCCAGTGTGCAGCATATGCTTGTATGTTGTATGAGATGAAGGGTCTCATCGTTAAAAAATTTGTAATCATTATGACCTGTGAAAATGGGGAGGTAGAAGTCTATGAAGAATACGATAAGTCCAAGTATATTAAGTTACTTATCCAGTACATCCACGAATTTGTGGAATCTAAACTCAGAGAATATGCAAAGTCCTGAAGAACTAAGTGTCGATAAAATTATAGAAAAGAAATTCTATAGTAGTCGAACTTTTGCAGAAGAGATTGAAGCCATTGTCAAAAACGGTAATGGAATGAAATACGTTGATGCAATTGTATATTTTTGTGAAAAAAATAGTCTAGATATTGAATCTATTCCTAAACTGATTTCGAAACCTCTTAAAGAAAGATTGAAAGCAGAGGCAATGCAATTGAATCTTCTCAAGAAAACATCTCATGCCAAACTTCCTATATGATACCTAAAGTGACACCCTTTGATACATACAAGGCATACCTTGGATTGAAAAATCACTTTACAAAATCTAACTACGACTACCATCGTTATGGTGGTAAGTCTAGAGCATCTCTACAATCTTTCTATAAGAGACGTGATCGGTTCTTTTTTGAAAAGTTGAGTAGACAAAAAGATGATAGTCAAGTTGTTGAATTCTTTGTATCTAATTTTGTTTCTTGTGACGATCCTCAGTCTTTGTGGATTGGTGAGATCGTCAGAAACGGAGAGCAAAATTACACCGAGTGGAAGAAACGTCTTCAATCACTATCTTATACGTTCAAGACTGAGATAGAAGATGTCTTTACAGATAAAGACTTTGATGTTATGTTTAAGATTGACGGGACTCGACACCCTCAAATCATCAAAGAACATCTGTCAAAAAACATTTCATTGGAGACAATGGTTATCTTGAATAAGATAATCGGATTCAAAGATAATTTTGATAAGAAACTTTCTGACCCTGTGTGGAAATTCTTATCGATGAGAATCAATAAGTATAATTCTTTTATACATATTGATGTATTTAAATTCAAATCAATTTTAAAGGAGATAATAATCCATGGCTCTTGACAATGCTACCGTACTTGAGAACCTACGGAAACAACGAGTTGAAGTAGAACAAGGACTTGAAACTACTAGAGAGATGTACCTGAAACTTATTGGTGCAATCGAAGTTCTGGAACAGATTGAAGAACAGAATGCTCCAACCGAAACATCTGAAACTGAAGTTGTGGAAGGAGAATGAGTTTCTTTGAGTCAGAACTAGTTCAAGAAGAAATGAAAAGAATTGCTGAACTCCAGGAAGAATTTTATACAAAAGTTTTTACCTTTGCATCGATGGATGATCAAGATAAACTTGAACACATTGAAATGCTAGAAGAGTTGTTGAAGAAACAACAAATTCTTTATGCCAGAATGAGTTTATCTGATGACCCACAAGCAAAAGATATGAAAGATAATATCATGACTTCTGCAGTGCAACTTGGGTTTCCTCCTGATGTAGATCTGACATATGTGTTTTCAAATATGACTAACATCATTGAGAACATGAAAAAATCACTTGACAACCCCTCTTGAGGGTCGTATGGTAGAGGGGTCCCCAAGACACCCCACCCAAGTCTGGGACACAAGCCAAATACATTTAATACGAGGTACAAATGGGTTTTTCAGACCTTAAAAAGCAAAGTTCCCTAGGGAATCTGACTTCCAAACTGGTGAAGGAAGTCGAGAAGATGGAAAATAAAGGTGGGGGTCCGGATGAACGCATCTGGAAACCAGAAATGGATAAGACCGGTAACGGTTATGCTGTAATTAGATTCCTTCCCGCTCCAGACGGTGAAGATCTACCATGGGTGAAGTTGTTCTCTCACGCCTTCCAGGGACCTGGTGGGTGGTACATTGAGAACTCTCTGACTACCATTGGTGGTAAGGATCCTATCGGTGAACTCAACCGTGAGTTGTGGAACACTGGTAATGAGAGTGATAAAGATACTGTACGTAAACAGAAACGTAAACTGTCCTTCTACGCCAACATCTATGTTGTCCAGGACAAAGCCAATCCACAGAATGAAGGCAAAGTCTTCCTGTATAAGTTTGGTAAGAAGATCTTTGATAAGATCATGGAAGCAATGCAACCTGAGTTTGAGGATGAGACTCCAATCAATCCCTTTGACTTCTGGCAGGGTGCTAACTTTAAACTGAAACTGAAGAAAGTTGCAGGTTACTGGAACTATGACTCTAGTGAGTTTGATCGTGTCTCTCCTCTTCTGGATGATGACGATGCGATGGAAGCAATCTGGAAGAAGCAGTATTCATTGACTGCTCTTACTGCGGCAGATCAATTCAAATCTTATGATGAATTGAAGAAGCGTCTAGACATGGTTCTAGGTAGTAAAACCCAAGCACGTCAAGAAGCACAGGAGACCGAGTATGATAACTATGCAGCAACTGAACAAAGCGCTGTTAGTGAAGAGCAAGTCATGCAAAAACTTGAAGACTCTTACCAAGCATCAAAGAATGTTGAACCAACATCCTCTACTGATGACGATGATGATCCTCTCAGCTATTTCAGCAAATTGGCCGAGTCTTGACTCATAGCACATAATTGAATATTTGTCAAGGGGGTTGTAACTTAGGTTACGACCCTTTTTTTATACCTCAGCGAAATCGCGGCCCTGATTACAAAAAAGCCGACAAAAAAATCCCGGTAAAAAATGGCCCTATTACTTTTTTTTATTACTGGAAGAGTCTAATATTCTCTCCTCTTACCAGACCAGGAGATACATACTGCGAAGAACCCTTACCATAAGGCATTACTGCTTCAAGATCGTCAATAATCAAAGCAAGATAGAATGGTTTAATTACGAATATATTTCTTTTCTTATTTTGGTCTGATACTTCATATTCATAGTTTGATACAGGATATGCACCCTGACGAGTAATAGTCTGATCTAGACCCTCATCGTAAAATGTAACACTATAGTCACTAGGAACAATAACACCCTGTGGAACAATAACTGTATTTTGACTATCTTTTACTTGACTTGTAACATAGTGTTTTGTGGCATATGCATTTTCATATGAACCATACTTATTGATTAAGTAGTTATTGAATGATTCCTGAGCCATAGGCCATTCATCTTCAAAATGGATAATATTATTACACAACATCACCAACCAATCGAGGTTGGAATCACCATAAACCTTTTCTGCAACATTATCAGGTCTATCGTCACCAATAACCTGGTATTTTGTAAAGAAACCTAGATTGTTTAGGATATCTTCTCGTATCTTTGCCCTTTTGAATAAATTTTTGACTTCGGTGTAATCAGAGATTTTCTGACCACTAGAAGTTCTATCTACATATTCAAAATCTGGAATATATCTAAAATATGGTTTGGCCATTAGTAACCAGTACCTCCTGCTACATCGTGGTCGTTTTGATATATTGGTTCAAGTTCACTAAATGTCATAGCAATCTGGTATTGTGTCATTGAACCATCTTTATATGTCATGTAACTATTACCTGGTGTGTAATTAACACTAAAGTTAGTGAGAGCACAAGGTTTAAAGCGATTCAGATATGGATGAGGTCCCCCACTATTATGTATATACTCTAATTGAAAGATATCGGGTGTATACAGAAAAAGTCTTTCCGGTGCTACTTGAGGTGCCATTGACCTTTTGAAGAACCGTATAATTTCTTTGACGGTTGCTGCTTCAGTATCAGATCTTGGTGTAAATGTGAAATTAAAACTAAATTGTCTTAATTTTGGGCCTTTAAACAGTAGTTCGAGATTCTTATTTAAAACCTGACCGGTAGATCTTCCTACCACATTAGCCCCAACTGCTTGACCTGCAAAATATGCAGTAATGAATGGACCTAATCCTGGAGTCCTGATAAGTTCTTGTACTGCTCTACCTGCACCACCTAGTAGATTACCCAACGCGGCTCCGAAATCGCCCCCGGTGGCGGAGTTTCTAATATTAGTAATTCCCTGAGCTGCAAGACCGGCTCCTATTTTTTGAATTTGATTGATCTCATCTTGATTCCAATCAACAGAACTGGATTCACTTAAATTGGGTTGCATCGGTAACTGTATTGTTCCCATAATACGCCCTAATTTACCAAAAATACCCTTTCCGTTAGTGCTTGTGTAATTATTAAGTTTTGGTGCAACATAATTGCCGTCAACTATCTTATCTGTAAGGAAAGGATTGGTTTTATATTTGTGACCAACAATTTGAATATAATCGTATCCAAAGGATGTGAGGTCTGCTTCTGGATATTTTAGTATTAATTTACTATTTTCACCCTCGTTTGGGTTGTAATAAGGATTGTCTAAATCAAGTACACTAGTAAAACCTGCTTCAAAAGGAAGTGCATCATCTGCTGTTCCTAAAAATGCATCACCATCTAATGATCCAAAGTCTGTAAAAGTCAAACCACTAGAAAACCCATCAGGTGCTAAAAATCCTGTACTATCACCGCCAGTAAAAACTCCATTATCAACGGAACTACTACCCAATCCTTGTTCTTCACTACCACTTAAAGGTACTACTTCAAGTTCAACAACGGCCGGTGGCTCTACGGTATTTGAAAGTGACTTATAACCAGGTTGTTGTTGTAATTCCTGATATTCTTTTCTTGAGGTACTACCAGAGAGATTCTCTTCTGCTAAATTTAAAGTTGCTTGTTTTACGCCACCTGTTAAGTTTGTATATTGCTGACCATTTACTCCTACAAAAAAGTTTTGAAAATCTGTTTTATTTACTATTGTAGGTTTGTTAGTTGACGCATTGTATTGATATATTAACTTGTCACCAAAAAGAGTTTTTTTATAAACATCGTAATTTCCATTTGATCTATTGGTTATGACAGAAATCTTACTTTTGTTTTGCTTACCATTAGATCCGATAGTGCCATTATCATAGTCGAAGGTTGCCTGATACTTTGTTGGATCATTTCCACCCAAACTCTCCCAACCTGAAGTACCTTTACTTGCCACTATTTTATTTCTCCTAATAATGGTTACTAACCCGTTTAGTTATTTATTCTGAAACTTTGATAAGGAATAGCACGAAGTGTTCTAAGTTCCATAGGGTCAACTACACGAAGAGTATCTGATTCTTCCCAAGTATAATTCCTAAAATCACCCCAATGATAATTAAGTCCTCTAAACCCCCATTCAAAGACACCAACACAAGCAATCAAAGGAAACTGGTCATATTCAACTCTCGGGGTTTTTGCCCGATAGATGAATGTGTAATACTTACCAACATCAGGAATGACTTCTACATCGGTTAGAATTTCCATGATTTCTAACATCATGTCATCAGGATCTGTCATACTTGAGATCCTATTTTCATCCTCTTCTTTAAATCTATTCATTTCTTCCAGTGATAGAGTTCATCTTCAGTAATAATCTTAAACTCAATTAAATTATCCTTACAAAAATCAACTGCTGCCTTCCATTTTGCCTGATTGACTGCATAAGTCTTTGCTTCTGCAATAAACCCTTTAGTCACTCTTTTCTTTTTGACTGGTGGTAGTGTTTGTTTCTTGGGTTTAATTTCAATTACATACTTTTTTAGTTTACCACTCTTTTCTTTCACTTCAATCAAAAAGTCTGGATAGTATCTATGTGGTCTTCCATCAACTGGCGAAATGTACCTTATTGCTAGTTCTTCACTCGCCCATTTTACTATACTGGGATTGGTGTCACAATATCGACAAAACTGTCTTTCCCAAGAACTTCTACAAATAATATTGTTTGAATTGCCAAGGTATTTTTCAGGATGTGATGGTTTATAAATTGACTTTATACTTTGACCCATCTAATATACATAGTATTATAATGTAGAAATATTTAGATGCCTGGACCATATCCAAATTCAGTCAAAACATCGGCACTAAAGAGTAAAATTCTTCATGTTGCCCAGACATCTGTATATCAAGTCAAAGTTCAACCACCAATCAGTGTAATGACTTTCTTGAATGCAAGAAATTTCAATTATTATGCAGATGGTGAAAATGTTGAGTTGATGTGTTCTGCCGCATCACTTCCTGGTGTAAATCTTTTCACTCATGAAGCAACAAATGATTTCACTGGTATGTCAGAAAAAATGGCATATCGAAAAGACTTTGGAAATACTCTTGATTTGACATTTATGGTCAATAATAGATATGATGTGATTGAATTGTTTGATGGTTGGGTTGATTTTATTGCAGGACAAAATGTGAATAATATTGGATACGAAAATTCCGCAGTATCTTATCGGATGAATTATCCCAATAGTTATAGAAGTCCGATACATGTAACAAAATTTGAAAAGAATGCAACGGCAGAAAGAAGACGTACCAATGATAGTTATCAGTTACGATATACTTTTATCGATGCATTCCCGATTAGTATTGCACCAACTAGTGTGAGTTACGAAGCAAGTAATGTTTTAAAATATAATATCTCCATGTCTTATACTAGATATGTTAGAGAGCGTAGATTTGCCTAATAAATAGTTTCACTTATTATTGTAGTTTATTATGCCTTTGCCAAAGATTGTAACTCCTGAGTATGACTTGGTATTACCATCAACACAGAAGAAAATTACTTATAGGCCCTTTCTAGTTAAAGAAGAAAAACTTCTAGTTCTTGCCCTCGAAAGTGAGAACACAAAACAGATTACAACGGCAATCAAATCTGTTCTGAAGAGTTGTATTCTTACGAGAGGTATTAAAGTAGAGAAACTTCCGACTTTTGATATTGAATATTTGTTCTTGAATATCAGAGCAAGGTCAGTTGGTGAAGAAGTTGAGGTAAACATTGTGGCACCTGATGATGGTGAAACAAATGTAACAGTTACTATTGACCTTGAAGACATTCAAGTTCAAACTAACGAAAACCACACTAATAAGATTAAACTTGATGATACTTTGATGATGGAAATGAAGTATCCTTCATTGGAACAATTCATTTCAAACAACTTCGATTTTGAAGGTGAGACTGACATTAATCAATCATTTGAATTGATTGCTTCTTGTATTGATAAGATCTATAGTGAGGAAGAGGTCTGGGCAACTGAGGACTGTACGAAAAAAGAAGTTATTGACTTCTTGGAACAAATGAATTCAACTCAGTTTAAAGACATTGAAGTTTTCTTTGATACTATGCCAAAACTATCTCATACAATTGAGATTACAAATCCAAACACTAAAGTAAAAAGTACTATCGTTTTGGAGGGTTTATCCAGTTTTTTCGCATAGGCATGATCCATATGGATCTAGAGAGTTATTTTAAATTAAACTTTGCGATGATGCAATACCACAAATACTCTCTCACTGAAATTGAAAATATGATGCCCTTTGAAAGAGACATTTACGTTGCTCTCTTACAACAACATTTAGAGGAAGAAGAACAAAAACAAAAGGCAAGACAGAATGGCTAGAGATCCCAAAGTAACAAGAAAGGCTTATGAATATAAGTTAGGGAAGGATCTTGTCTCAAAATTAGATGATAAGCAGATACATTTGCTGTCAGAATACTATAATTCTCTGAGTGATAAAGAGACGAGTGATATTGATAGTCAGATTGTTCAGGGGCGTAATAATACTGAACTACATGAAATGGCCATGGGTATGGTCGAAGAAAATGAAAGTAAAAAGACTCCACCAAAACCAAAAGCGAAACCAAAACCAAAGGCAGCACCAAAGGCAAAGGCAAAACCAAAAAAGGTTTATGATGAGGATAGATCAGTTGCATATAAGTTACCAGATCATATTCTCAAAGACCTTGACGAAGATCAGATAAAGGACTTATCTGCCGTATATAATATGATGTCGGCCGATAAGAAAAAAGAATTTGGAAAGGGTAAGGGAGATTTGATGGATCTTGCCCGTCAAATGTCAGATCCATTACAAGAAAAATATAATACTGGAGGGTTAGATTCCTGGACTGGTAAACCCAAAGAAAATAGTAACGCAAAGCAGGGCCCAATGCCAATGCCCTCTGCTAAGAAAAAACCAAACAAGAAGGCTGTAACTGCCCTTGTCAAGATGTTTAGTGCAGAGAAGAAAGAAGATACTAAACAACCTGATAATGAGACTATTGACCCAAAAGTATTAAGATTGTTGGGTTTAGAGGATGCATTTGACCTTGATTACGATACTTATAAGACTCTTCTTCGTGAGAAGATGGCTGCAGGCAGAATGTCTAAAAGTCAGATTCCAACTGAAGAGATTGAACTTCTCACTAATGAATTTAAGAGAGTAAAGAGTAAGACTGGTAGATTTAAACCAAGTAAAAAGAAAGTTGTTAATATCTCTAAGGTAGTTCAAAGTGGTAAAAAATATAATAAATCTGCAGTCAATGCCCAGAAACTTTTAAGTGGTTCTAAAGAAGCAGAATCAACTAAGGTTCAAGTAAAGGGTGAGGCGGTTACAAATTCTTTCGAGAATATCAATCAAAGTTTACTTGGTATTGATAGTCTTCTTAAGGGGATATTGGGTGAAGAGAAGAAAGAGTCTGAACAAGAAGCAAAGACTGCAAGAAAGTCTGCTCAAAAAGCAGAAGAAGAGAAGTCTGAAAGGAGTGCAAAGACGAAAGCAACTAAGGCTCTAAAGGGATTCAAAGCTCCGAAGATGGGTTTCCTTGATATGATCAAGAATTTCTTTAAGAATATCTTACTTGGCGGTTTTATAATGAAAGCACTTGATTGGTTTCAGAATGAAGAAAATCAAAAGAAAATTCAGAATGTAGTTTCATTTATTACGGATAATCTAGATAAAATCCTTCTGGGTATTGCTGCCCTTGTTGGACTTAAAATTGGATTGAAGATACTTAGTTTCTTGAAACTATTTTCTCCTCTAATAAAAGGAGTACTGTTTGTCTTAAAAGGTTTCTTAGGTATAATACCAAAAATAATAAACAAATTACTTAATAGGGATAAACCTGACAAAACGCCTAAGGGTGGTTCTGGGGGCAATAAGGGTAATCAAAATCAACCAAGACAGGGGGCTGGTAAGAATGCAGGTAAAACTTCGGGTAGGGGTACTGGTAAACCTGGTCAGAATGTAACTTCGGGTTCATCCGGTAAACCAAGAGTAACTGGTAGAGCTCCAGTCACTACGGGAACCGGTGGTGCACCTAAACCTGGTTTTAGATTTCCAAATCCATTTAAGGGATTGAAACTTCCAAAAGTAACTCCTGGTGGAGCATTAAAGGGTGGTGCAACTTTTGGTATAGGTCTGGCCTTACAGATGCTCATGAATATGGGATTTGATAAACTTGATTCAATGCAAATTGCTGGTGTTGTTGAGAGATTTAATAATGCTGATGAGCAGACAAAGAATAAAATGCTTGAGCATTACAAAAAGCGAGTACAAGAAGCTGAAGGTAGAACCAAAGGTATTTCTGGAGGAATTGATAGTGTTACTACATTAGGTGGTCTTCTCGGCGAATCTAGTAATCAAAAAGTATTGAGAGTACTTCAGGCAACACTGGCAGCTCTTGAAGAAGAAAACACGACACCCACCAGTGATGCCAGTCAAGATAAACCCACTACAACACCTGCAGAAACTTTAACAACACCGCCCGTAATTCCACAAAATTCATTGTTAGGTCAACAGAGTTCTGCACCAACAGCCGACTATGGTGCAGGGTCAGATGGAGGAGCAAAGGGTTATGTTATTGTTCCTGGTCATGCTGCAGGACTTGGTGCACCAGGTGAAATGGAAATCACTCCACAATTGGCAGATAATTTAGTAGCTAACTTGAGAAAACGAGTTGGACCTGATGTGCCAGTTAAAGTAATGAACATGCATGCAGAAACTGAATTGACACAGGCTGCATTCACTAAACAGCAGGATAGATTGAAAGCTCTTGAGGACCAAGGATATGAAGTAATTGAATTACATATGGATGCATCAGTAGAATCTGGTGCATCACCAGGTGGAGGTAGAGGTGTTATTCTTCCTATGCCTGGAACAGATGCAATCAATCCAGTTGAGGCAGACTTTGCAAAAACTTCTGGTGCATTCCCAAGAGAACATAGAGGTGGTCTTGCAGGAACTAATAGGGGAGCAAGTTTGATTGAACTGGGCAACATGTCTCCAGCACTTCAAAAGTCTGCATTAAGTGGTGCAGTACCTAAGTCTGATTTAGATATACTTACTAAACCTCTAGAAGATTCATTGATAAGAGGTTTGGGTTTGATGGAAGTCAAACCAGGTCACAGTAGACCAGAACCACCAGCACCACCCAATACTGACCAGACTTCTGCAGTATTGCCTTTAAATGGAGGAGGTTCTGGTGGTGACAAAATTGTAAGTGCGAGTGGTGGTCGAGCTGCTGCAGCATCATTCTCATCAACAGATGGTAACAATTCGAATCCAGATTTAACTAAATCAATTTTTAACCTGGCGGTAGGATAATGGCATTACCACTATTACTCGGTGCAGCAAAAGGACTAATTGGCTCTGGTAAAAAGAAACCAAAGTCTGGTAAAGAAGTTGCAGAAAAGGTTGTTCAACGAAAAGAACAAAAAGACACCAAAAAACCTTCAACACAAAAGAAACTTGCACCTGCTCAAGTATCAGGTAAAAAGTTTTTTGGTGGCAAATCATCAACTCCCAAAGTAAAGAAACTAAAACCAAATACGGGTAATAGTCAATTAGATAATGTACTTCAATCGATTCAATCATCGATATCTAAGTTAGCAGGTACTATTGGGAATTTTGTAAAGTTCAAAAGAAAAGATGGTGAGGAGAAGACCAAAAGAAAAAATAAAATGTTAGCCCGTCTGAGAGAAGTTGGGTTTGGAATGATAGGTGGTGTGTTATCTTTAGGTAAAAAGTTACTCAGTAAGATTCCATTTTTTGATAGGATTAAAAACTTCTTCGTGAATATCCTACTTGGTGGTCTTGTATTGATGATACTTGACAATATCAAACCAATCATTGAAACTATAAAAGATGTTGTAGAGAAAGTTAAAAAGGTATTCAAATTAATTAAGAAATATCTTTTTGACCCAATGATAGAAACTGGTAAGTTTCTTATTAATACTGTACTACCTATTATTAATGATATTATAAATTCAGCACCTACACAATTTATAAAAACTCAAATTGAAAGTCTAATCAAAACTATTGGAAATCAGTTTCCACAACTCGAAAAAGTTGTAGAAGATTTGAAAAATATACAAATACCCGGTATGGGTTTACTAAAGGATTTAATTGGTACTGACAATTCTCCTGATGGTTCTATTCCGGGTTCTGCAGGTGGAACTACCTTTGAGGTAATTGCCGGTGGAGAAGGTGGATACAACTCTGTCAACCAAGGAAATGCTGGTGATACACCTGGTGGTTCACAAGAATTGTTTGGTAAAGATCTTACTGAAATGACAGTAGGTGAGATTATGGACGCACAGGCATCTGGAAAAGTATATGCAGTCGGTAAATATCAGATTATTGATACTACAATGGCCGAGTGGGTCAATCATCCTAAAGGTGGTGTAAGTAGATCAGACAAATTTGATGCTGCAACTCAGGAAAAGTTTAAAACATATGTTATCAATATAAAAAGACCTGAAATTGGTAGATATTTGAGAGGTGAGTCTGATGATGTTGTTGCAGCTGCACAAGGAGTTGCAAGAGAGTTTGCATCAGTTGGTTTATCAAGACCAGAGGCTGGGAGAGGGGTCGATCAGTCAAGATATGCTGGAATTGGTGATAATGCTGCAAGTATTTCTTCCCGTGAAATTCAACAATCACTTAAATTTGATAGAGATCAATATCAACAACAAATACCACCTGCACTAAGATCTCAGTCATCTACATTGCAACCAGGCAAGAGTAGAGTTCAGACTGATATTGAAGAATTTAGACAATTTAGAACACAATTTGGTTATACTTCGGAAAGAAAACCAACTCTCCATCCAGAGAACTTACAAATTCGTGAAATGGGTAACTACGGTAGTGGTAACTATGATATCAGTCCTTTGGCGGATGATACTAACTATGAGATTAATGAACATAAAGGTGCAGGACATCATGAAAACCGTGCATTTGATATTCCAGTTCCTAGTAAAGCAGTTGGTGATAAAGTTAATCAATTCTGGAAATCAAAAGGTTACACTACTATTTGGCAATCAGCAGGACATTATAATCATGTTCATGTAGAAGTTCCTAAAAGTAAGGCTGCAGAGTTTTTTAATATTGCACCACAACAACCACGAGTTACTGCACCTTCAGAAAGACAAACTGCAGAAGACATAAGTAAACAAACAGATTATGAAAAAATGAGAACTATATTCATGCCTATTGCAGTACCTACTGGAGGGGATGGTGGTGATTCTAGTTCTGGTGGTGGAGGTCCTACTGTTATTAGTAGTGGTTCAGCAAAAGATACATACTTACAGATTATGATGGAAAACAAACTGTTTAAACAATAATATGGTATTAAATAATCCTCAAACAGGTCCAGGTAATCTAAAGAAATTTACTATTACTTCAAATAAAGGTGGTAGACAGATTGATTTGTCTAATGGTGTTGTAGAATATCGTTATTATGAAAATGTATTATCAAATTATATTACATCGAGTGCAGTTGTAGTAGAGACTGGTGAACAACTCGAAGGTTCTGCACCAAGTACATTAGATTCTCTACCAATCAGAGGTGGTGAAAAGACCGATATTATTATTGAAGATGTTGTTGGGAATGAGTTAAAGATTGACAACGGTATGTATGTCAATCGAGTAAAAAATGGAATACCTGATACAACTAAAGATTTATATCAACTTGATTTTGTATCTGAAGAATATTTTTTAAATGAACAGACAAGAGTTACTAAAAGATATGAGGGTAATATTGGAACAAATATTGGAGTAATTTTAGCAGATGTATTGGGTACAGAAAATCTAATTGATATCGATGATACTTCAAATACCTATAATTTTATGGGTAATACTAGAAGTCCCTTTTATATTTGTACCTGGTTGGCTTCTAAATCAGTTCCAACATCTTCTGGAGAAAATTCTGGACCTGG
>Ga0233438_10002248_pt1 | contig 19662 bp, 11 predicted proteins | sample SI_123_September_FD_182720 | JGI IMG/M metagenome (GOLD analysis project Ga0233438, IMG submission 182720) | Seawater microbial communities from Saanich Inlet, British Columbia, Canada - SI_123_September2016_10_MG | ecosystem: Environmental > Aquatic > Marine > Inlet | place: Canada: British...
GCAGTAGCCACCGTAGTAGCTCCTTTTATGACCCCCCTTTTAATGAAGTATTTTGCAGGGGCTTTTGTGCCTATTGATTTTTTGGCCATGATGCTCAGCATTGTAAAAATGGTAATCCTTCCCGTCGTTTTGGGTTTGGTTTTCAATCACTTTTTTCACGGCAAAGCCAAATGGTTGGACAAAGCCATGCCTGTGGTTTCCATGACTGCCATCGCCTTAATCATTATGATCATTACTGCCGCTGGTAGGGATTCCCTTTTATCTATTGGAGTTCTCCTTATTGTAGCGGCCATTATTCACAACCTTATGGGGTATCTTTTGGGTTATTGGGGATGTCGATTGTTAAAAATGGAAGAGCAAGACTGTCGTACCATTGCCCTAGAAGTAGGGATGCAAAATGGAGGCTTGGCCTCAGGAATCGCTCTCGAAATGGGCAAGGTATCTACTGTTGGATTAGCACCAGCGGTCTTTGGTCCTTGGATGAATATTTCAGGATCCTCTCTGGCTACATGGTGGAGAGATAAAGATCCCAAAAAGAAAAAATAAAACTTAAACTATAAACGAATGAACATCAATAAATTAATTAAAGCTCCTTTTCTTCTTCTCTGTTTTTTGATCCTCAGCACTGGCTTTGCTCAAAGCTTGAGTGTTGATCAAATGAGATTTCTAACCCACCAGTGGGAAGGAGAACGATTTGAAGATGGACGACCCAAAGTACCGACAGATATCCTAGAAAGGATGAAAAAAGTAACAATAGAAGAAGCTTGGGGCGTATTGAGAAACGAAGGGTTTCACAATCAATTTGAGGGAGGATGGCAACCCCTTCATGACGATGTAACCGTTGTGGGAAGGGCACTCACTGTTCAGTACATGCCCAACCGTCCCGATGTCGCTGACCAAATCAAAGAAAAAGGCTTGAAAGCAGGAGAAATTGGAAATACCAACTCATGGCCCATCGACCGACTGGTGGAGCACGATGTTTATGTGGCCGATGGTTTTGGTAAGATTGTAGATGGAACTTTGATTGGAGACAATCTTGGAAATTCCATTTATGCCAAATCTAAAACTGGAGTGGTTTTCAATGCCTCTAGTAGAGACATGGAAGGGCTTTCAGAAATTGATGGATTCAATGCTTTTGTGAGAGCTTGGCATCCCTCTTTTCTCACTGAAGTAATGTTGTTGAGTATCAACGATCCTATCAGAATAGGAGCAGCTACCGTCATGCCAGGTGATGTGGTTTTGGCCAAAAAAGAAGGAGTAATGTTTATCCCCGCCCACCTAGCAGAACAAGTAGTCGTTACTTCAGAGGTAGTTCGACTAAGAGATTTATTTGGTATTAGCCGATTGAAAGAGGGTAAATATACCCCTGGACAAATTGACAATAAGTGGTCTGAAGAAATCGAAAAGGATTTTTCCAGATGGATCAGAGATCATATGGATGAACTTCCGGTTCCCAAAGACCAAATAAAAGAATTGATTAAAAAAAGAATGTGGTAATTATTTAACAAACAAAATTTATAAAAATGAAACATAACGAAAAAAGAAGATCAGTATTAAAAAACATTGGCATGGGAATGGCTGGCCTATTTGGATTAGCAACGGTAAAAGCGGCCTCCCCTAAAAGTAAGAAAGAGGTCGTCGGAAAAATTGTAGAAGACCAAAATATGCCCTTATTTTCGGGGGCAGTAAGACATGGGAACACGCTTTACATAGCTGGAAAAGGTGCGCATTTTGATGGAGACATCAAAGCACATACCGATCATGTTTTAAACGAATTACAAAAAGAACTAGAACGAAACGGTTCTTCTATGGAGCAAGTACTAAAAGTCAACGTTTATCTGGCTGACCTTGCCGATTACAGCAAAATGAACGAAGTCTACAGAGGACGTTTTGGTGAAAATCCACCCGTTAGAACGACCGTAGCCACCTACGGTGGGGTTCCTGGTAACTCATTGGTAGAGATAGATTGTATCGCTGCAGTAGATTAATTATTAAAAATAAATAAAATGATCAATAGAAGAAAAGTACTTCAATCACTGGCCACCCTTCCTTTTGCAGGAAGTTTCCTCGGTGCCAATTCACTCGCTGCACAATCCAATACCGCAGCTGTAGTCTCCAGTCTCAGAAGAGATTTTTTTAAGGAACTTGGACTAAGGACATTCATCAATGCTGCTGGAACTTATACTTCAATGACAGGCTCTTTGATGCCAAAAGAAGTTATCGAAGCCATTAGCTATGGTGCCAACGAATACGTAAACCTAGACGATTTACAGGACAAAGTAGGGGAACGAATTGCCGAATTGTTGGAATGTGAATATGCTACTGTTTCTTCTGGTTGTTTTGGTGCCATGAGTATAGGAATGGCTGGAATACTTACGGGTAAGGATCCCAAAAAAGTAAAACAGCTTCCCAATACTGAGGGCATGAAAAACGAAGTCATCATTCAAGAATCCCATACCATTGGATATGCTCAGGCACTGACCAATGTGGGCGCCAAGGTAGTTAAAGTAAAGACGGCCAAACAATTAGAAAAGGCCATCACAGATAAAACCTGTATGCTTTGGTTCCTCAATGCACATACCGATCAAGGGGAAATCAAATGGGAGGAATTTGTTGCCTTGGGTAAAAAGCACAATATCCCCACTTTTATTGACTGTGCGGCAGATGTTCCTCCAGTAGAAAACTTATTTCGCTTTACTAAAATGGGATTTGACTTGGTCGCTTTCTCTGGTGGTAAAGGATTGAGAGGTCCACAAAGTGCTGGTTTACTTTTGGGGAAAAGAAAATATATCGAAGCGGCACGAATGCATACTCCACCCCGTGGAGAAACCATCGGACGCGGAATGAAAGTCAACAAAGAAGAAGTTTTGGGCATGTTGGCCGCACTAGAATTGTACCTCCAAAAAGACCATGCTGAGGAATGGAAAATGTGGGAGTCACAAATCCAATTGATTAGCGATAGTGCCACCTCGATTGAAGGTGTAGAAAGCGAAGTTCATGTACCTAAATACGCCAATCACGTCCCCAGTTTAAGAATCCGTTGGGATGAAAAAAAGGTGAAAATAAGTCCCGACGAAGTGCGCAAACAACTTCGAGAAGGACATCCTTCCATTCAGACAGTAGGTGACTCCAAAAGTGTGGGGATGACCACTTGGATGATGGTACCCGGTCAAGAACGTGTTGTCGCCAATAAAATAAAAGAAATTTTGGCATCAGCAATATAATATTAAACATATGAAGAAAATTATTTTCACATTGGTATTGTCCTTAGGGCTGTCTTTTATTTCCTGTGACAGCCCTCAAGTACAAAAAAAAGCTGTCGAGGTCAAATCTGATTATAATCCAGAGGCCAAATTAGACAGTATGGGAATTGTACTCCCCCAACCAGCCAAACCCGTTGCCAATTTTGTCAATACCGTTCAGGTAGGGAATTTACTTTTCCTCTCTGGTAATGGCCCTTTGCAGGCTGATGGTAAATTCATCACGGGAAAAGTAGGAGTAGATTTGACCATCGAAGAAGGCTATGAAGCGGCACGACTAACGGGCATCAATCAAATTGCCATTCTCAAAGATGCGCTGGGAGACCTCACCAGGGTCAAAAGAATCATAAGAGCTACAGGTATGGTCAATGCCTCTCCAGATTTTACTCAACACCCCAGTGTTGTCAATGGTTTTTCTGATCTGATGGTCGCTGTTTTTGGGGAAAGAGGAAAACACACCCGTGCAGCTGTAGGGATGGTATCCTTACCTTTTAATATTGCAGTAGAAATAGATGTAATCGTTGAAATCGAATAAAGCAGAAGCCCAATGAAGATGCTCCTGTTTCTTTTTTCGATAGTTGGGACCCTTGGACTTCACGGACAAGACTCCCTTTCAATACAATCCCCATCTCCTTTGGTGAAAAAAATCGACTCTATTGTTGAAATGGGAATTCAAAAAAAGGCCTTTCCAGGAGCCCAAGTATTCATTTTTAAAGACGATAGTATTCGATTAAATAAAAGCTATGGTTTTCATACCTACGATTCTCTGGTTAGGGTAGAAAATCACCATTTATATGACCTAGCATCGGTTACCAAAGTACTGGCGAGTACTTTGGCTTTTATGAAGTTATATGAAAACCATAACATTGATTTGGACCAAAAGATTGCCAGTCATATTCCATTGATCAAAAACAGTAATAAGAAAAACACCACTTTTCGTGAAATCCTAAGCCACCAAGGGGGTTGGTTACCCTATATCGAACATCAAAATACGGTAAGGCGCAAAAATGGGAAATTGAAATTCAGAACCCTTTCTGAAGTTCAGAGCAAGCGTTATCCCGAACCTCTTTCAGACTCGCTATTTATTCACCGCAAGTACAGAAATAAAATCATGCGTCGGATCAAGAAAACACCCGTTGAAAAAATAGGAGAGTACCGCTACTCTGGTTTGTTTTTTTTCCTTTTGCCTGATATGGTAAAAAGTCTAAGTGGGCAATCTTTTGATCAGTTTTTGGATACTCAGTTTTACAAGCCTATGGGCATAGAACGACTGACTTTTAATCCCAGTTTTGATTATCCAAAGCAGGAAATCGTACCTACCGAAAAAGATTCTCTTTTTAGAAAAACCTTGGTTCGGGGATGGGTTCACGACGAGGCAGCCGCACTGATGGGAGGGGTCTCTGGAAATGCGGGTTTATTTGCAAACGCCAGCTCACTGGCCAAATTATTACAGATGCTGTTGGATGAAGGGAGGTTTGAAGGACGACAATATTTAAAGCCCGCAACTGTAAAACTTTTTACCTCACGTAGCTATCCTGAAACAGATAACCGTCGGGGTTTGGGCTTTGATAAACCCACCCTAGACACCATTCCCGCAGAACGCTATCCTTCCGAAAAATCTGCTCCTGAAAGTTTTGGACACAGTGGGTTTACAGGTAATTTGGTATGGGTAGACCCAGTTCAACGGTGTTTTATGGTTTTTCTTTCTAATAGGGTATATCCTACACGTGAACAAAAGAACTTGTACCGTTTGAGTATAAGAGGTAATATTTTGGATGTTGCCCTCCAAGAGGATTAATCGCCTTTAAACCCTAAGTTTTCTTTTACCAGAGTGATCAAAACCTTGCTTCCTTTCCAATTCAACCATACTTTGGGGTCTAAAATTGAGAATAAATGCCCGCCGATGACTGTTGGTAGTATTGCCACGACTGTAATGTAGCGTATGGCCGTGGTGTATTGCACAGGAACCTGGTTTCAGCGGAACTGCAGTGCTTTCTTCTTCTGTTCCTTGACACTGCAAGGCACCTTTCCCCTCGGGCTGATGGTGTTCCCTAAGCGGTAATTTATGGGATTTTGGTGTGTACCACATACAACCGTTTTCCAAGGTAGCTTCATCAATGGCAAACCATATACTTAAAGCCCTTTTATCGGGCATATCAATCCAATAGGCAGCGTCTTGGTGCCAAGGAGTCGGTTGATTCGTTTTTGGAGCCTTGTTGATGAGCATATCAAAATCCAGTATCATATCTTCTCCCAACAATTGTTGGGCAATCTCCAAACCCTTTTGATGCATGGGGTGCCGAAGTAAATCTGGATAGACCCTAGAGGGGAGCATGATTTGGGTAATCAACTCTCGGTTAGAGTCCTTTACCCCAGAAAGATCCGATCTTAAATCGGTGGTATCGAATTCATTATTGATGAAACTGTCATAGGTTTGGGAGTAAAACTCCTTCTCTTCACCATCGAGGATATTTTCTAAAGGTAAGAAACCTTGGTTTTCAAAAAATTTTAATTGTTCATCGCTAATCATATTATTAGTTTAAATTAACCTTGAAAATCTTAGGGCTATCGTTATTTCGGCTAAAGATCAAATGCTCTTCCCCTTGGACCGAAACGATTTTTTGAATGTCTCTAACTTCTCCCGAAACCATCAAACCAGAATCGGAAGCATTAATATGTTTAAATTGGCCTTTTCCATCTCCCAACAAACAAATCCCCTTAATGGCGTCATAATGTCCAAATTTTACCCTAGAGGCAGTAAAATTACCTCCCATAACAATATCAAGATGTCCGTCTTGATTGAAATCTCCAGTAGTCAGTCCATAAATAGGTGAAAATTGGGTTGCTTTGGGTAGTGCGCTTACTTTAAATTGACCATTGCCTAAATTTTCAATAAAACTCGTTTCGAAATTTTTAGCGTACAACACCTTTGACCCCTTCAATTCTTCGGGTGTAAATACTTGATCCATGGTCAATCCTGCGTATTCCTTATATCTTACAAATCTATTTTTTAAAATGGTCAATTGCTGCTGAATATCATCTTTGGAAAAAACAGGATAATTTTTACCTTCATCATAACAAGATAATATTGGATCAACAGAACCATTATTGTCATAGTCTTTTGCATATATCCCAATAGGATAATCCACAGAGGTTTTTAACTGTGAGTTCAATCCAAAATTTCCTGCCACATAGTCCATGTCTCCATCCTGATCAAAGTCGGCTTGGGCAAGGGCGTTCCACCATCCTTCGGAATTTTTAAAACCTACTTCTTCTGAAATATTTTTAAAGTTTCCGTTTTGATTGACAAACAATGTAATGGGCATCCACTCTCCAACCAACATAAGATCGGGAAGGGTATCCCCATTGAAATCTGTCCAAAGAGCATCTGAAACCATGCCGATGTTTTTCAAGCCCATTGCCTTTTTTTCAGTAACGTCTTTAAATATGCCTTTCCCATTATTTTCAAGTAAATAACTATTGGGTGCATAGGGATATTCGTTGGGTAACACCCTCGCCCCAACAAACAGGTCTTGGTCTCCATCTAGATCATAATCAGTTGCCTTTACAACAGACCCACTTGAAATAAAGTCGGGCAGATTATTTTTAGATTTTACAAAATTTCCTTTTCCGCGATTGATGTAGAGTCGATCTTTTAAAGCAGGGTCTGTTTTGTCAAATTCATTTCCTCCACTGACCACGTAAAGATCCATGTCCTTGTCTCCGTCTGCATCAAAAAACAAAGCACCCATGTCTTCAGAAGAGGCATCCGATTTCAAATTAATTTTACTGGATTGAACAAACCCTCCTGAACGGGTTTGTAGGAAAATTCCTCCAACAACCCCCTTGGCACCCCCGATAAAGGCATCCTCCAATCCATCACCATTCACATCTCCAACTGCCAATTTTGGTCCTAGAGTAGAGAGCATATGCGGTAGCATGATTTCCCTTTTAAAATCGTTGTAGTTGTTTTCTTTATGCGTAAAGTCAATTGCTTTTACTTCCTGAAAAATTTGGGTCTTGGCTACTTTATTTCCTTCAACATCTAGTGTAGCATCCTTTTGAAATAAAGTCAATTTTTGATTGGGTTGAACTTTTGTTTTAATTTGCTTTTTTTGATCGGGCCAAATAACTTCTACTTGGTCAACAGAGGCCGATTTTCCAAGCCCAAATATTAGATTGAGATCAACTGAAGACTGGTAGCCTCTGGTGTTCAACAACTCTTGGGTTTGGGTCATTCCCCCTGCAGTAACCTTAACCTTGGCTCCGATGGCCCATTTGTTTTTACCCATTCCCTCCAAGCTAATTTTCAAATAATTATTTTGGGCAAACTTCTCAGCATTATTGCGATAGACAAATGCCTTTTCATCGATATTATTCACCACAAGGTCCATATCTCCATCGTTATCCAAATCGGCGTAGGCAGCTCCATTGGAAAGTGTTTTTTGATCCAATCCCCAGTCTTTGTTCATTTTGGAAAAGGTCAGGTCACCATTGTTTTTATAGGTATAGTTTTCTTCTATTGTGGAGGGCATTTTTTGAATCAATTCGGTAAGTTGAATTTTTTCTTTGGTCTTGCGCTCGTTGATTTTTTCCTGAACCACGTAGTTCATAAAATCCATATTGGTATAATCTTTTCTATAACCATTGGTGATAAAAAGATCCTTATAACCGTCATTGTCTAGATCGGTAAATAGGGATGCCCAACTCCAATCGGTATTGGAAACCCCAGAGAATTGACCTATTTCAGAAAAATAATCTCCCCCTCGATTGAGTTGTAGCATATTTCTCATGGTTTGGTGGTAGAAACCATTTTTTTCGAGGTGGCTCAATTTTTCAAAATTATCGGGACCAGAGGTCATTTTAATTCTGTAATTCCCCTCGGGAAGCATATCTAGAGTCATAATGTCCGTTAGGCCGTCATTGTTGATATCGGCAATGTCAGAACCCATAGAGTAGAGAGAAACATGCCCGATATAGTCTTCCAGACGTTCGGAGAAAGTCCCATCTCCGTTGTTCAGATATAGATAGTCTTGCTCGTTATAATCGTTGGAGATGTATAGGTCTAACCAACTATCATTATTGAGATCGGATACGGCAATGCCCAGTCCGAATCCGAGTATGTTGGATATCAATCCTGCTTCATCGCTCACATCGACAAATTTTCCATTGTCATTTCTCAAGAGTTTATCAGAGTAGGATTTGTTTTTTTGTTTTTTGTGATGTCTTGATATTTTACCCAATCCTGCATATTCTTGGGTAGAGTGATTGAGAACATAGAGGTCCAAATCGCCATCTTGATCATAATCAAAAAAGGCGCCCTGGGTGGTATAGCCAGAATCGTCAACACCGTATTCTTTTCCCTTTTCAGTAAAGGTTAAATCACCATTATTAATAAAGAGTAGATTTTTTCTTTTGTTGGGGTTTTTTGCCGCCGATCGGCAAACATAAATATCTAGCAGTCCATCACCATTCACATCGGCCATGGTCGTACCAGTATTCCATAGTCCTTCAGCAAAAACACCTGCTTGCTTTGCTATCTCTTTAAACTTAAAATCACCTTGGTTAAGATACAACCTACTGCCCACCATATTTCCCGTAAAGTAAATGTCAGAAAGGCCGTCATTATTAATGTCGCCAATAGCAACACCACCACCATTATACAAATAACCGTAATTGAGCACATTAAACTGCTCGGTCTCTTGTAATGGATTTTTAAAATTAATTCCCGTAACACTAGAAGGCATTAGGGTAAACATTTTATCGGCAGAAGGGCTACAAGAAAAAAAGGCAATACTCAATAGACCTAGTGATTTTTTAAATAAGGAGGCAAGTTTCATATCGGTTTTTTTAAGACTAAGACAAATGTAATTTATTAAAAAAACAAAAGCCTGTAAAAAATTACAGGCTTTTATTCAATTAATTGTTTTAATCAGGACTAGAAGTTCGATCCTGCAACATCCCACCAAAGTGGTGTGCTAATCTTATCTTCTCCTCCAAGCTTTTGAACGGCACCAGCATAACCAGTAGCATTGTTCGTTTGCTCATTTAAAGGGAACAAGTGTCTGTACAAGAAGTCATCGGCAGCGATGATTCCAGTATCCGCCTTACTACTGTTTTGATAGTTGTAAGGAAGTTTAGGATAACCTGTTCTTCTGTGATCTACCCATGCCTCGATTGAGTTGGTATAGGCAGCGATCCATTTCTGAGTGATGATTTTTTCGAGTTTTTCCTCGTTAGTACCAGCTTCATTCCATGCTACAGTAGCAGTGATTCTACTGGTAAAGTCATTAACATCACCTGTCTCAACTACATCATCATAATCAAGTGGTGTACCTGTGTTGTTAGCCAAATAGGTAGTTACTCCACCAGCACCCCAATAGGCAAAAGATTGGGTAACACCTGCTTCGTAATGCGCTTGGGCAGACAAAGGAGTAGACCAACCTCTAAGGTTAGCTTCAGCCAACATCAAGTGAACTTCAGCAGCATCCAATACCTTTCTTTCAGATACGGACTTAAAGTCTGTACTAATGGTTGAATAAGGTAAGTGATCGTCTTTTGCAAGTAAGTAAGCACCATTTCTAATTCCTTTGTAAGGGAATGCAGAGTGATCAGCTACAAGAGAAGCATCAGCTACAGGAGCAAAGTATTTACCTGCTCTAGAGTCATCATAACCTCCTAAGATGGATTCCATAGATGCACTCATACGGGTATCATTCCAAGAGAAACAAATGATTGATTCTTGGAAAGGTCTACCATACAAGGAAAGCATAAAGTTTTCTGAGTTGGTAGTAATCAAACCACCCGCATCATTAATCGCTTTTTCGCCTTGAGTTTTAGCCAAAGCTGGTGCCGCTTTAGAAATTCTGATCGCCAACTGTAATCTTAATGAGTTGGCCAACTTGATCCAATGGGGAACACTTCCACCATAACTGGCATCAAAATCATTAAACCCAGAATAACTTGAGTTAGCAGAAAAAGTAGATACAATCGCATCCAATTCAGAGAACCATGTGTTGTATAGTGTCTCCTCGCTATCATACTCAACGTCACCTTGTGTTCCATAGTTGGAATAAATAAGTGGTCCGTGGTAAGCAGTTAATCGAGAAGTAGCTATAATCTGAATCAGTTTAGCCCATTGGACAAACATATCATATCCATCCGCCTCAGCGATTTCAATTACCTGTCTTGCAGGTGCCATGATTTTACTGTAAACATTGTTCCAGTAAGGGTTATTCCATGAAGGAACGTAAGTCGTATTATTGATTCCTCCAATAAAAGGAGTAGGAGTGGCAAGGTGTCTAGCATACGAGTCGTTTGCTAGGTTATGCTCAATCTGATGACCAATAATAGGCTGTAACATCGATGGAAAATAAGCACCGATGTGATTAAAGTTTTGCTTTAATGATTCATCTGTGATTTGAAATGGATTGGTGTTCAACTCTTCGAAATCCTCCGTACAAGAATTGAGCGAAACCAAGCCAATAAAAAATAGTGAATAAATTAATTTTTTTGACATCTGTTTATTATTTAAAATGTTAATCTTAAGTTCATACCAATTGTTCTCGTTGAAGGAAGATTAAAGTTATCAATCCCTTGAGAATTTCTATTTGTACTCATAGCCAATTCTGGATCGAATGGCGCCTCAGCACTGTACAATAGATTGTTACCAATCAATGATAGAGTAGCAGCCTCTACAGGAATACCCAAAGAAGCAGTATCAATGTTATAAGCTAAAGATAATTGTGTAAGTCTGATATTTGTTCTGTCATAAACGTAAGGCTCACTAATACCGTTTCTGTCTCCAATACCGTTATTAGAATACCACACGGCAGCAGGAACACTACTAACAGCATTTCCGTTTAAATCTACACCGTTAATACTAACACCACCATTGTCTCTGGCTTGTCCAGATCTTAGAGAAGTACCTGATCCATTTAACATCATTTCTGTTTTTGAGAATACTTTACCTCCAAATTTACCGTTGACGATGAATCCAGCAGAGAACTTGTCTCCGAAAGTGAAGTTGTTAGACCAACCCACACTAACTTCAGGCTCAGCATTTCCAGCAAAGTTTACATCTGCTCCAGTATCATTCACTTTTTGTGGTTGTCCAGTAGCATCTACAATGATTCTACCTTGAGCATCTCTATCGAAAGCACTTACGTAGAAGTCTCCAATTGATCCTCCAGCAACCATTCTAGATCCAAACCCTTCTCCACTTCCTGTACTTAGATTAGCAATATCAGGGTGGATAGAAACAATTTCGTTTTTGTTTTGAGTAATATTAACGATAGTGGTCCATGACAAATTATCTTTTTCAATAATGTTACCTCTAAGACTCAATTCGATTCCATTGTTAGTAATCTCACCAGCATTTACAAAATAAGTTGTGTAACCTGATCCTGCAGGTGCAGAAAGTTGAAGATATTGGTCAGTACTCTTAATATCATAAACAGCAAGGTCAATACCTATTCTGTTGTTTAACAATCTAAGATCTAAACCAAATTCAGTAGTTTCAATCATCTCAGGCTTCAAATCCGTAAAGGGTTTTTGAGTATTTCTATTAACTCCTCCAGCAGCCGTAACTGAATTGGCAGGGTTAATCTTATTGAAAGGAACTTCATTACCTACAGAGGCTGCAGAAACTCTAACTTTAGCAAAGCTGATAACTTCAGGTAAAGTAACCAATTCTGAAATTATTGCTGATATACCATAAGAAGGATAGAAATAAGACTCATTACCTGTCAATGCAAGTGTAGAAGCATAATCATTTCTTCCTGCTACGTCTAAAAATATAGCGTCTTTATATCCAAAAACAAAGTTGGCAAATACCGCTTGCTTTTCAATTCGACTACTCAATGTGGATTGAACCTGAATATTGGTAGGAAGGTTTTGGAAGTTAAACTCGTTGGCATAGAACAATACACCATCACCACCCGTTGAAACATTAACACCGTTACCAAATGTTGTTTTTTGAAGCGATGCTCCTAAAACAGCATTAAATGTCAAATCATCTGAAAAGTCATTGTTGTAGGTAAAGATGGCATCAGAATAGAACAATTCGTCAGTAAATTGAGCGTAATCCCATCTACCATTAGACCCTGTGTTGGTGGGGTTTGATCCAGCAGCGTGTTGTTGCTCGTATGACTTGTTAGAAAAGTCATAACTCGCTCTTGCTTGAAATGATAGTTTATCACTGATTTCATAGCTAAGATTTAAACTTGAAATCGCTCTGCGAATTTTATCCTCTTTAGGTTGTTTGTTCATAATCCAATAAGGATTTGACAAGAAGTGATAGTTAAAAGGGAAATTTTGATCCATCATGTTGGTACCAGCATTGAAGGTCTCATAGTTTTTAAAATCACTGAAATCTCTTTCTCTGGGATGCATGTACAAAGCAGTTAAAGGATTCAAATAGTATCCTGCAGGTGCTCTGTTATCTGTTTTTTCATCCGTCAAAAGTATGTTAGAAGAAATGGTCATTTTATCATTCAAAAACTTGGTTGATTGTTTAAATGACACGTTGTTCTTCTGATACTTAAAGTTTTCCATAATACCTGTTGAGGTAGAGTTGTAGTAAGAAAAGTACGCTTTGGTCTTTTTCCCTCCACCACTAATGGATACAGAGTTAACGTAGTTAGCACCCGTTTGGAAAAAGTCATCTACAAAACTAGAATCATAGTTTCCAGCAGTTGCATCCCAACTGTTTTGACCTCCACTAGCACCGTAGTTGTACTGTAATTCAGGAAGCTTAATAACGCTTTCAAAAGTAACACCAGAATTGATGGTCACTTTTGCATCACCTTCTTCACCAGATTTAGTTGTGATCAAAATAACACCGTTGGCTCCTTGACTACCATAAAGAATGGAAGCGTTGGCACCTTTAAGGATGTTGATGCTTTCGATATCATCGGGGTTGATTTGAGATAAACCATCTCCTGAATCAATTCCTCCCCAAGTACCAGGCTGTGATCCTCTGTTGTTAACGATAGGTACACCATCGATAACAATAAGAGGTTGACTATCGCCACTCAAAGATTTGTTTCCTCTAAGAATGATACGAGTAGATCCCCCTGCACCAGATGCACTTTTTCTGATCTCAACTCCAGCAGCTCGTCCATTTAAACTATTAGCAAAACTGATATCTCTGGCTTGAGTCAGATCTTCGGATTTTACCGTTTGACTTGCATAGGTAAGGGTTTTTTCAGCCCTTTTGATCCCCAATGCCGTTACAACTATCTCATCAAGAGCATTACCCTCTACAAGAGAAACATTGTAAACTGCATCAGCACCTACAACTACTTGCTGAGACTCATATCCTACAAAGCTGATCTCTATAGTAAGACCATCTGCTGCAGAAATAGAATAATTCCCGTCAAAATCAGTTGTTGCTCCGTCGTTGGTTTCAATAACGACAATGGTTGCGCCAGGTAATGGCACACCCTCTTGGTCAGTAACTGTACCGTTTACAGATTTTTGCGCAAATAAAAAGCCGCTTAGTAAAAAGCAAAAGCTTAAAAATGCATGTTTCATTGTTTTTTGTTTCATAATAAATTTGAATTGGTTTGTAAAAAATTCAATATGTAAGATCTACTTAATTGTAGAATTCGTAAATATAGTAAATAAGTCTAGAAATATTAATTTTTTGTTAATTTTTTAATAATCCACCTTTTTATTGGTAAATCTCAGAGCCTACACCCAATTTAATTGTTGATCAATAAACTTTCAAAATTTGATATTGTTAAAGTGTATTAAATTGTACATTGATTATCGTTTTGTAAATTGAATTAAAAATATATTTAAATATGACTCATATACTCGCTCCTCAACATAATAAAATATGGATTTTTCTTCTGCTCTCCTTCGTTTCGACATTAACAATGGCACAAGAGCAAAACATCAAAGAAGAATCCGTTAATTATCCGACCTATTATTTTAATGATCCCAATCCCCTTCCCGCTTTTGTTTTCAATCCTAAAGTATATCCCTACCACAAGTTTCAAGGCTATGAGTTTGAAAAAGCCGATAAAGACCTTAGAGTAGTTACTCTAGAAAACGAATGGATAGAAGTACAAGTTTTCCCGGAGGTCGGCGGAAAAGTTTGGAGTGCCGTAGATAAAAGCAATGGCAATGAGTTCATTTATAAAAATGAGGTGGCCAAATTCAGAAACATAGCCATGAGAGGCCCTTGGACCTCAGGTGGGATAGAATTCAATTTTGGGGTCATCGGTCACCATCCAGGAACAGGGACCCCTGCCGATTATCGACTGGACGAACTTCCCGACGGTAGCGTAATGTGTACCGTGGGAGGAATCGATCTACCCTCAAGAACCCAATGGCGGGTTAAAATCATCCTACCCAAAGACCAAAGTGCTTTTACTACTGAGGCGGTATGGTATAACCCAACTGAAATAGAGCAAGCTTATTACAATTGGATGACCGCAGCCGCAGCAGCGAAACAGGATTTGGTATTCTACACCCCTGGTGATCAATACCTCACCCACGGAGGAATGCCAAAGTCATGGCCTGTAGATCCTCTCAACAGAGATTTGTCCCAGTACAAAGAGAATAATTTTGGTCCTAGTAAATCCTATCACGTTATCGGAGAATACAATGATTTTTTTGGAGGGTACTATCAAAACAGTGATACAGGTTTCGGCCATTGGGGACGTTATGATGAAATCCCCGGGCAAAAATTGTGGCTTTGGAACCTCTCCAGAGCAGGAGGAATTTGGGAAGACCTTCTCACTGATACCGACGGGCAATATATAGAGTATCAGGCAGGTAGACTGTATGTTCAATACTTTCCAGGTGAGGAAAACCCCATCAGCCAAGCGACTTTCGATCCTCATCTGACCGATCAGTGGACTGAGGTATGGTTTCCTGTTAAGGAAATCGGAGGAATTAAAGAGGCCTCTCCCTTCGGTGCAATGAATGTTGTAGAAATGGAAAATACCCTCGAAGTAAAGGTCAATGCCTTTAAAGCGGCGACAACTCCTGTAGCAGTCTCTGCCTCAGGGAAAACCCAAACCCAATCTTTAGTAACTTCGCCCAACGGCACCTACACTTTGCCCTTTACCAAACCCGCAGGGGAATACACTATTGATATCCCTGGTTTAGAGTTACACTATAATGTCAAACCAGCGCTGATCAAAAGAAAATTTAACAATCCCGAAGTGATTGCCCAAAACACCTTGGAAAAAACTTTTCTGAAGGCCAAAGATGCACAACGATACCGAGATTATCCCTTGGCAAAAAAACTGCTCAACGAAATTCTTGAGGTGGATCCTCTTCACCTCGAAGCCAGAAAAGAATTGGCTTTTTTACATTATAGAAATGGCGATTATATCAAATCACTCGCCATCGCAAATATAGGTTTACAGATCGACGCCTATCACAATGGTCTGAACTACACTGCTGGTATTGCCTATATGGCACAAAAGGATGGGATAAATGCCAAAGAACATTTGGGTTGGGCAGCAAGATCGGTGGCTTACCGTTCATCGGCCAATACTTTACTCGCGCAAATCCACATCTCAGAAAAAAAATACAGTGACGCCCAACACTATAACGACATCGCTCTAAAATTTAACAGTGAAAACATCAATGCCCTCTCCCAAAAAGCAATGCTTTACAGGATCATGGGCGATGAGAAAAATGCTTTAAGAACCCTAAAGGAAATTGAGGCCATTGATCCCATTAATCATTTTACAGTTTATGAAAAACTATTGTTGGGATTAAATAATCAAACGGATGTGATCAACGCTCACCGATCCGAATTCCCCTACCAAACCTTCTTAGAATTGGCTTTGTTTTACCACAACAGAAACAGTAATACTGAGGCCATTGAAATTCTTGAAATGGGTCCAAAAGACCTGCTCAACAACCTTTGGCTGGCTTATTTAAAAGAAGACAAAACAACCCTCAGCTCCCTAGAAGATGAATCCATTGCTTTTGTATTTCCTTTTAGAAAAGAAAGCCTGAACATGTTGGATTGGGTACTCGCCAATAGTACTTCATGGAAGGCAAAATATTTCCAAGGGTTAAATTTACTCGGCCGCGCTCAAATAGAGAAAGGGATTCAAATTTTTAAGGCTTTAGGCCAAAGTCCAAAAGATCCATTGTTTTACTACATCAGGGGGATGTTGTTTAAACAACACCAACTGGCAGGCTATCAAAAAGATTTAGAATACGCCTACAAACAATCCCCCAAAAATTGGCGATACGCTTTCTCATTGGCCGAAGATTATTTTAAATCAGGTAACGCATCAACGGCCTTAAAGGTCATTCAAAAAACCTACAAGCAAGACAAGGATAATTATTTTGCTGGTATGCTTTTGGCACAAACACTGAATGCACTTGAACAATATGACAAGACCATTGATCTCCTTAAAGATTTGAGAATATTGCCTTACGAACACGCTACGGAGGGACGTAAAATCTATACGGAAGCCTATGTAGGTAGTGCTTTGCAGCGGCTGGCCAAAAACCAGTATGAACAAGCTCAATCGCGTTTGGAAACCGCCTTGTTGTGGCCAGAGCAATTGGGGGTTGGAAAGCCTTTTGATCCTGAAGAACGTTGGGAGCGATTCCTATTGGCTTTTATTAATCAAAGCAAAGGGAATGAGAATGCTACAGAATCGGAACTAGTATCAATAGCCAACTTTTCCCGAGCACAACTTTTTCGTCCTTCCAAAAATCACCTCTTGGGTATTTATGCCCTTGAGCAAACGCAAGGGGAAAAAGAGGTTCAGCAATTCATTGAGCAACTTCTGGCAGCGGACCACGGCCCGTCAGATACCACAAAAGCACTGATTCAGTTTTATTACAACAATACTGAATTGAGATGGGACAAGGCTTTCATCACAAAGTTAGCGTCCTTTATAAAGAAGTAAAATTTAGGGTGGAAAGTGGGTTTACTTTTGTAAGCCCAACTTTTTACTCACAAACTCCCCAATATTTCGACCTTGTTCTAAACCTTCGTCTATTGCCTTTCGGTAGTGAATACCTCCATACATTCTGCTGATGGCGGCTTCCTCTGCCGCATGATTAAAAGATCGATAGGAACGTATGGGCAAATCATAGGGCAGTTCGGTATCGTCATCAAAGGGAATATTATCACCAAAAAAATCTGTTAATATTACGGATGCAGCTCCTGAAACAACGGAATGACCAGAGGTATATTCAGGAAAGGGCGGGGTTTGCAATACGGGATACCAGTTTTCGTCCAGTACTTTATTGATGATCGTTTCAGGTCGGATCAAATTACTCCGATACTTTTCATCCCAACAACTGATAAAACCATCTGCTAAAGCAATAGATACTTTGGCATAGGCTGCAACGGTGGTATGAACATCGGCATTGGTATTTCGAGAAACGATTTTGGTGATGCCTATCCAGTGGGCACCGGGGCTAATTTTTTTCAGAGCAAACATCACATGACCCTTGTGGGTGGAGACATAGGGATTGCAGTCCCAAAATTTGGCGATCTCTTGCCTTTCGTTATCCGATTCACTTTCCTGAATCTCCTTTACGACCTGATATACTTCCATCAACTCTTTATAAAATTCTGAATCAGGAGCCATCGAAAAAGGCGGTGGAGGTTCGGGTTGAAATTGAGAAGAAGAGGTCAATACAAAAGGTCTGATTTTACTCCAATGGGGCTCAATGCCATCCATATAGTCGGGGGGCGTCGGCTGCCATCGAGAGGGACTATCATAGTCTACATAAAATTTTGGGAAAGTTCGAGTTTGATTGTAATTGTCCTTATCGGACCACGCTTTGATTTCTCCCACCACCTGCTGAGCATACTGCTGGGAAGCGTTATAAACTTCTGGGTTTTGCTCTTTCCATTGGATCGATAAATTCTCGATATAGTCCTTGATCCTATCCACCGAAAAAATAAGGTTTTTACCTACTACCATATAGGCCATTAGGGCAGCTAGTTTTGGGTTGACCAGACTGTCCTTGATCGGAGAAATTCCTTTAAAATTGGTCAATACTCCCGTCAAAGTGGTATGTGGATTCCCTTCCTCTTGGACTAAGATTTCATAGGCTGCAATATTGGAATAAGCATAGACCCTACTCGCTACTGGAGGTGAAAAAATATCGTGAACCATCACCGCAGTCAACTCATCTTGAGCCTCGTGAAAGTCCTCTGCTGCAATTTCTATAGGAATATTGGGCTTTTTACAATGGGTAAAAGCCAATATAAAGAGCATTGAAATTAAAGCAGTTGCAGTATAGTTTTTCATACAATAAACTCGATTTGATTGGATGATTAAAAGGAAGTTCAAAATTAGTTAATTTTTTATATCTATAGTTAACGCTTTTATCTTTCCTAAATACAGCAATCGAAATGGATTTTATGCCTGGCTAAAGAAATCAATACCAAAAAAAGCCTGCAAAAACTTCAGGCTTTTATTCAATTACTTATTAAAAAACAGGTCTAAAAATTTGAACCGCCCGTATCCCAACAAAGAAGAGTACTAATTAGGTTGTCTCCTCCAAGAAATCCTGTAGCCTCTTCAACAGAAGCCGTAGAAAAAAGCTCCGTTATTCCTTCAAAAAGGAGAGGTTTCTTTTTAGTCCCTCATAGCGGGTTCGTTTGACTGCACTGTTTTTGAAGAGGGTCTCAAAGGTAGCTTCGGTAAGCTCCTCCCAATCTTTTTTGGTAAAGCCAAGCAATTCAGGGTTGGGATCGAACAAGGGTTCGTTGTGGGCCTTAGAAAAACGGTTCCAAGGACAAACGTCTTGACAAACATCACAACCAAAAGCCCAATCCTCCATCTTGTTTTGAAATACAGTGGGAATATGGTCTTTTAACTCTATGGTAAGGTAGGAGATACATTTGCTGGCATCGATATTATAGGGGGTCAGGGCTTCTGTGGGACAGGCATCAATACAGGCGGTGCAACTTCCACAATGGTCGGTGACTGGGGTGTCGTATTCCAATTCCAAATCGATGATCAATTCGGCTATAAAAAAGAAAGAGCCTACTTTTTGGGTGATTAAATTGGTGTTTTTACCCATCCACCCCAGTCCACTCCTGGTAGCCCAAACTTTGTCCATTACTGGAGCAGAATCAACAAATACCCTACCGTTGATCTCCCCTATTTCCTCTTTGAGAACCTGAAAGAGTTGTTTGAGTTTGTCTTTGATTACAAAATGGTAATCGGTGCCATAGGCATATTTGGAGATTTTAGGGGCATCCTGTGTTTGCTTGGCTTCGGTATAATAGTTGAGTAAAAGGGAAACCACGCTTTTGGCACCAGGCACCAACAAACGAGGGTCAAGGCGTTTGTCGAAATGGTTTTCCATGTAGGTCATTTTGCCGTGTTTTCCTTGCTGGAGCCACTGCTCCAAACGTGGGGCTTCGGCTTCCAAAAATTCGGCTTTG
>Ga0233438_10002251_pt1 | contig 19649 bp, 33 predicted proteins | sample SI_123_September_FD_182720 | JGI IMG/M metagenome (GOLD analysis project Ga0233438, IMG submission 182720) | Seawater microbial communities from Saanich Inlet, British Columbia, Canada - SI_123_September2016_10_MG | ecosystem: Environmental > Aquatic > Marine > Inlet | place: Canada: British...
GAGCGGTTGATTTCCGCCATATTGATGGAAGTTAGTCAAGAGTGGGAAACAAATGCAAAATATTTGAGATTTTAGTGATTGAGAAAAAGAGTAAATGCTAATTTACAGAAAGGATGTTGCTTTATCTAATTCTTGAATTAGGCAACCGAGAACTATTATCCGGATCTATTATTTTTTTCATTTCAATAACAGTGCACAAAGAGCCATTGGCCTGATCAAACGGCAACCCCATCATATTTATGAAATGGCTAGTAATATCCTGTTCCTTAAAGCGATTATTTCCTATAAGCCGTTGAATCCTTGAATTCGGCAACTTAGAACCTTTAGCCCGATCCATAATTTTACTACTTTTAATCAATACAAATGCACCGACCCTTTGATTGATCTGGAATTTATTCATTTTTATATAATCAGTTGTGTAAAATTATATATTTGTAGAATGAATACAATATGTCAATTATTTGATATTAAACAATTGATTTAATTTAAAAAAATGAAGAGTAAATATTTTTTTATATACAAAAAATAAATTTTATGCATTTTGGTGACTTTCTGTCACTTTATTAATAACCAAACATATGACTTCCCAACCAATGGCCACCAAAAGATTCCAATTGATTATAAAACACTGACTCACGTATAGTGTGCTCTTTTAGCTTGAAACTATGTCACTACCACGCGTGATTTCAGCTTTCTCATTACTGATGACCTCTTTAAGCTGCATGCTTGGCTCTGGCTGGTTATTTGGCTCGTTTTACACCGCAAAAATTGCTGGTAGCGCTGCATTGATAAGCTGGGTGATTGGTGGTGGGTTAATTGCATTGATTGCTTTGACTTTTTCTGAACTTTCTACTTGTTTACCTTTGGCTGGCGGCTTGACGCGTTTTGCCGATGTGACTCATGGTAAAACAGTGAGCTTTTGCATGAGCTTTTTAGCTTGGCTATCATGTGTCGCAGTGGCGCCAACTGAAGTGCAAGCCATTTTACAATACCTTGCCCACCAATACCCCTGGCTTGTTCATAAAGTTGATGGTGTCACGGTTCTCACTCAAGCAGGTTTAGTGATTGCTGTATTATTGCTCTTGGCGGTGTGCTGGATTAACCGATGGGGCGCACAGCTCCTGACTCGATTCAATAGCGGCATCACTATTTGGAAAATAACCATCCCACTACTTACAGCTATTACTTTAATCAGCTCGGGTCACTTTCATTGGGATAACTTCTCTCAGCCACAACCATTTTGGTCTGAAGGATGGCATGGGGTACTCGCTGCGATTCCTGGTGCAGTCATTTTCTCATTTTTAGGCTTTAGTGAGGCAACTCAGTTAGCAGCTGAAACTAAAAAACCCCAATCTGCCATACCTATCGCTGTTCTGGGATCAGTTGGCATTGGGTTGGTGTTATATGTGGTGATCCAGTTTGCCTTTATTGGCGCTATAGAGCCAAGTGCACTGCTACATGGCTGGGGACAAATGAGCTTTGACCATGACAATGGACCATTTGCCGGCATTGCCCTCACCATGGGGTTAGGTTGGCTTGCCCAGTTAATCTATATGGATGCAGTCATATCACCAACTGGCGCTGCTATTATCTATACAACAACGACTGCAAGGTTAAATTATGCAGCTAGTCAAACCAAGATCCTACCCAATTGGTTTAGCCGTCTGAACCAACATCACGTCCCAGCTGCCAGCATTTGGTTTAACTTTGTTATTGGTTTGTTATTACTAGCGCCATTTCCCAGCTGGCAAACGTTGATTCAGTTTCAGTCGATGGCTTTGGTCATTGCCTATGGCATTGCTCCTATCTGCCTTATCTCTCTTAGAAATCTCGCACCCACATTACATCGACCGTTTAGGCTTCCTTGGCCCAAGCTAATCTGTTTGATGACCTTTATGGTCTGTAACATGTTGGTTTATTGGTCGGGCTGGTCAACTGTTTGGCGATTAATTGGCTGCCTTGCCCTTGGATTTATTGTCTACTTGATCGCAACCAATAAACTAACCCAGCGCCTAGCTTGTGCACGCTTCTTAATCCCACACTTTATTAGCTTAGGATTATTGAGTTATCTAGGAAACTATGAAGGTGGATTAAATCTATTGCCTGATGGGATTGATTACCTCTGGCTTGCATTACACAGCCTGATCATTTTACAACTGGCTTATCGTCAACGAATAGACTCAAAAACTTGTCAACACAACCTCAGCCAGATGGCCTTACCCAATCAAAACAGCGATGTAAACGAGGCAAGGTGATCGTTAAGCAAGTTGTTTGGTTAGGCTGAATCCAGTCTGGATTAAAAGCGCAAGTATGATAGCACTGACCATCAATAACAGGATAGCCAGCACCCGATCCATCAAATACCTGTGCAGGATAAACACCTAAGCGCAAATCTGTAAAAGGCTGACTGGCTAAAATGCTCTGATTGAGATATAGCTGACGATAGGCATGACGATGACGAAAAACATGGACCGAACACATCACTTGGGTTTGCCATGCAGTAGTTAAAGGATGGTGTACCTGATTGGCTTCAGTAAATGCTAGATGATAATCATCTATATCAAAACCTTGATCATCTTGAACTCGTACAGTAAGCGCACTGTAGCTAGATATATGAGATGAATGATCATACTGTGCTCGCTTATCAGCACATAGCTTTTGCCAATCAGGAAAGCTTTGTGGTGTAACTGATAAACCAGCTTGAATACTTTCAATCACTTGACTAGTAAACCCACCCTCACCACCTGTCAAAGTGCGGTGGTTTTCACCCGGTAAAATAGCCAATGCAGTTTGTGATGTATATTGATGAATATCTACTGTTGGCTGCTCTGATGGATTTTGCCACTGAATATTGACGCAAGCGCTGTCAAGGTTTGCATTGGCTATTCTGACCACACCATCACTGCCTTCATCTCGACACAAAGCTTCTAAACCATGTAATGACCCATCACCAATCAAAATAGTGGTTAACATTTGATCGTATAAACATCGCCCAGCACCATATCGATCCCACCATGCTAACTGCCAGGTGTAACTGGAACCTAGTTCAAGAGCAGATAGTAGCTTTAACCCAACCTCAAACGGCCGCTTAAAATGCCAACCTTTGATGATTCGACCAATAACTGCTTGGCCTTGATGTGCCAATGGTGATCCAAAATGAGGTGATGCAAGCATTACACATCGTGCAATGGTGATACTTTTGGAAAATAAGTTCTTAAAAAAGCCCGAAGCACTAGACCACCTAAGCTATGCACCACCACATCAACCGATTGGGGATCTGTTGGCAATTGATGGGCCTGCCAAGCATAATGCATCCCTTGCACTAAATCTGCCATCGTCACCTGATCATCCAATGTGATATAATCACTAAGTAACATGGTTTGTATGGGACGATTTAAGGCGCTTGATAGGTCCACTGACAACGGCTGAAGGTCACCAGATCGTTCACTATACCCATGAATGAATATCAACGGTTTTTGCATGTCTCAAGTGTTCGCCCAATCCATTCAGTATACGGATCAAGCTGCCCACGTGGCAATGCAAAATCTTCTACCTCACTTGGCAACTGAAAATAAAACGCTCATTAGAAGTATCCGTTGGTATCATCACATTGGCTCCACCCAAGATGGTTTTATTGAAGCTGTGCCACGTGGTTTTCAGCTCTGTATTGCTGATCATCAGTCCAAAGGACGTGGCCGTGTGAAACCCACTGGGCAAAAAAAGTGGGAAAGTAGCACCCAAGGTATATATTTATCACTACAATGGCAAACAACTCAAAATGCACCATTTGGTATCCTCATCGCACTAGCAATCTGCCAGATGCTTGAGCCATATTATCAAAAACTCAGCATCAAGTGGCCTAATGACTTGTTACATCATCATCAAAAATTTGGTGGCATCTTGATTGAAAGCCTCCAAGATGGCCACTTACAAACAATCACAGCTGGCATTGGCATTAACCTCACGCCTCAACATTATTATCACTTGCCCACTCCACATCCACCCCACCTATTAGCCAAACTGATTGATAGCGTCATTGATGCAATCCATCGCCCTCAACCTATTGCTGACCGATGGCAACAATACGATGAATTTGATGATAAAACGATCCAAGTGACCACCCCATCATCTCCCTATATAGGTAAAAACATAGGTATTAACGAACAAGGCTACTTGCAAATTGCCACGCATCATAAAACCATCACATTAGAACCTTCACTAACCTGGAAAATCCAAAAAAGCTAATCAAAAACTCACCCTTTGGATAAAAAGTGCAATAAAATTAATATAATGCATTAAATTATGTTTTTTTATGCTATAATAATGATTTGGGCAATCAGAGCAGTTTTCATGGCAAATAGTCCTAACCTTTACACAAAAGTACACCAAACCATTAATGACAAAAAAGATGCCGGCCATCCTCTAACCTATTTTGAACAATATTATGTTATTGCCAATGATATTGATCAGAGAGAAACAACACGCGATGACCAATTCATCCTGGACACAATCATCAGAGGTGATAATCAACAAAAATTGGTAGTTGGTGAACACATTTACACTATTGAGTCGATAAAACAATTTTTTTTAGAACATCTTAAAAATGCACCTCAAGGAAGTGCAGGTAAACAGGACCATCAAAATAAAAATTCAGAAGATATAATCTCGGAGGAAAAAAATAGACTAAATGGTTTTTTGGAAGATTTTTTTGAAAATAATACGGCTTCCATTAAATTTGAAGATCTTAAGAAAATATGGAATCAGGGTTTATTGAGTTTAAGAGATTTTACAAAATGGACAGTGGGCAGTGATCCTTCATGGCACTTTTCCTTAACTAGTATAGCTGATTTATACCTCCAACGAACAAATCAACTAAAAATTTCATATGACGGATATACAATCAAAGGAATGTTCATAGATGAAATCATCAATATAGATGCATCTGAATGGTACTCATATGTAAATCTTAAATTGCCTATATACCTTTCAAATACCTATCAATTAGAAGATAAAACTGTCAATCAAGAAATCATAAAAAGCATCCCGATGAAACAATTAATAACGAATGCTGAATCCTTCTTTCTAAATACACCTAGCAACGCTGGTAAACTACTCATTAGGCTTTATGCATTATCTGCGGTGATGATTGCTCCAAATGTGATCAAAAAAGAGGCGCCTGATGAACATGCCTTCGATGAAATAAACTGCATACTTAAAGAAGGTGTCAGCAAGAATTGCGATAAAGACCAAACCGAAAAAATTATCAACAATATAAAAAAAGCAATTGAACACCTATCCAAAAATAACGATAAAGCTAAAATGCTTGATGAGATTCTAAAAAAAAACCTGAAAGAGCCACTTCAATTTGAAGATAATGAAAAAGTAACCCAAATTGTTAACTATGTGTTAGCATCTTCACTAGAAGTACTAAAGCATGATACCAATCAACCAACATTTTTCGATACAGTACTTCGTCCAACGTTTGACCAATGTACTATAAACAAAATCCACGAAATTCGAAGTCACCTCAAGGTTGAAAAACTTACTGAATTTGATACCCTACTCAACACATCTATTATTTCATCAAAACTCATCACTTCAATCAGTCAAAATATTCACCAGTCTGATTTATTTAATTTAAAACTGAATTTATTATTCAAATTGTCCTCACAGCATGAGCATCTTACTCAACATCAAAAAGACACTGTTGAAGGTTTAATCGCCCAACACAATCCAGAACAGTTGAATACAATTATCAACCAGAGCTACGAGGAAAAAACAGCGAGCCTAAGAGAATTATTTATCAAGCCAATGACAAAATTTGAGAAATGGGTAGATCGACTCACCAAAATAGCTGGATTTTTTGTTTTATTGCTAGCGGTCATGCCAAGCATTTTTCTAGCCCCATTCATCATTAGTAGTGCAGTGCTATACACTTCATCAATGATGACATTGACAGGAATTATTATTAGACAAGTGCAATTATTCAAACTTGATCGATCAATTAGGTTCGATACGCTAACTCAAAAAAATATAGAGAAAATACCTAGTACGATGATTAGCCAACCAGGCCAGTCAAAAAAACCTAGTAGCCTAATAAGTACGAAAGAAGTATTAGGTGATGAAGCTAAAAAAAGTGAAAACTCAGAAAGTGCTTCTTGCGCTACTCAACGAAAGTAATATATGCCATAGGAGCTGCATCACCAGTACGGAAACCAGACTTTAGCACACGGACATACCCACCCGGACGCTTTTGATAACGTGGCCCAAGATCGGATAATAGTTTGTTAACAGCATCTTTATCTCTCAGCTTTTGAATCAGATAACGCCGCACATGTAGTGTTTGTGTCGCTGACTTAGTAATCAGTGGCTCTAAGAAAGAACGTATCCATTTAGCCTTTGCTAGCGTTGTTTTAACTTGGCCATGTTTAATAATGGCGACAGCTAGGTTTCTTTGAAAAGCCAAACGATGAGCTGACGTGCGGTTAAAATGCTTTTTTCCACTTCGATGATTCACGATTAATCCTTCTACATTTGGTCTTCGTCAATGGTCATACCCAAAGACAAATTATGCTGAGTTAAAACTTCTTTGATTTCAGCCAAAGACTTCTTACCAAAATTTGGTGTTTTCAATAATTCTTGTTCCGTTTTAGTCACAAGATCACCAATTAACATGATGCGTTCAGCCTTCAAACAATTATTTGATCTGACTGTTAAGTCAAGCTTTTCAACTGAGTCTGAGAATTTATTCTTCTTATTCTCTTTTACTGGCTCGACTTTTTTAACAACTTCGCTAAGGTTCACAAAAGAAGATAACTGCATTTGAAGAATACTTGCAGCTCGTTCAATTATTTGCTTGCCATCTACCGTACCGTTGGTCTCAACACGCAATACCAGCTTATCTAGGTCTGAGCGATCATCAACTCGGCAGTCTCCAACTTCGTATGTGACATTCATAATAGGGCAGAAGTTAGCATCAAGGTATACACAACCAATTTCTTCTTCAATTTGCTTGGACTTTGCTCTCTGGCTGGCAGTCACATACCCCAAACCTTTCTCGACTGTTACGGTTATGTTTAATGAATCTTTAGCTGTTAGAGTTGCAATCACAAGATCTGGATTTAAAATCGTGATACCAGAAGGCAGTTTAAAATCAGAAGCCCTAATATCACCTGGCCCCTTTGCAGAAAGATGCAGTTGTTGAGATTCGCTCGAATCCATCTTTACTTTCAAAGACTTAAGATTCATGGCTATGTCGAGAACCTCATCCTTAAGGCCACTTTTTGTATCAAATTCATGCTCTATGCCTTCTATCTTCATATCCACAACTGCAGCGCCAGGAATAGATGAAAGCAATATACGTCTTAATACATAACCAATGGTATGCCCGTAACCTCTTTCAAAAGGCTTTAGCTCAATTACCGTTTCATGATGATCGCCATCGAGCATATTAATCTGGTTTGGTATTAGCATTTGACTTAAAAATTCTGACACAGTTAGTCCTCTTTATTTCGAATACAGCTCAATGACAAGGTTTGGTTTGAACTCAGGTGGTAGCTGCTCTAAAGTTGGGTACGATGTATAACATCCAAAAAATGCATCATGATCAATATTGAGCCAGTCAAAAGAAGGCCGCTGTTTTGATATTTCGATAGCTGAGGCAATCTTGGACATTTGCTTAGATTTCTCGATTAATTCAACTTTAGATCCAAGTAATACTCGGTAGGATGGTATTTTGATTTTTTTACCATCAACAATAAAATGACCATGGCTAACCATCTGACGAGCCTCGGGTCTAGTGGAGGCAAATCCCATTCGATAAACAAGGTTATCAAGCCTAGATTCTAATAGTAGCAACAAGTTGGTTGCAGTTGAACCTTGCCTTCTATCTGCTTCTGTGTAGAGATTCACGAACTGCTTCTCACTGACCCCGTAGTAAAAGCGAAGCATTTGCTTCATTTTAAGTTGCTTACCATACTCAGACTCTTTTTTAGAGCGGCTGGTTTTGCTTTTTCCAGGCAGAACGTTGAATTTACACTTTTTATCTATCGTCTGAAGTGCGCAATGACCAAGGTCATACGATAACATTCTTGATTTCTTTAACTTATGATAAACTGGAGAAACCATCAGCTTTAATTCCTTTTTTCTTTCTTTCTACGACATCCACCATGTTGGTCAGGCGTACGATCAATGATTCTTAATACTTTTAGGCCCCCATCACTTAGACCTTGAATAGCGCCATCTTTGGCTGGATATACACCTTTCACCTTTACTATGACTTCGTGCATACCTATGCTTTGACATACCTCTTCAGCAAGCTTCCTTGAAGACTCTCTAGCAGCATAGGGCGCTGACTTCCTGGAACCTTTTTGCGTTTTACCGCCACTAGTCCAAGCCAATAGGTTACCATTTAAATCTGTAATGGAAAGGATGAAGTTACTGGAGGATGCCTGAATACTTGCAATACCTGATCGGCACTGTATTTTTCGTTTAGATGACATAATCTATCTTTTTTTCCCTCTTTTCTTTTGAGTCTTGGCATTTGTTTTCGTACGTTGACCATGGACCGGTAGGTGATAACGGTGTCGCTTGCCTTGGTATGTTCCTAGCGCCATTTTTTCTTTAATGTTGCTTCTAACCTCCTGCTTAAGGTCACCTTCTACGACAAACTCCGCAACAGCTGCTCTAATGTTCTCAATTTGAGGATCACTCAAATCCTTAACCTGCTTCGCCCCGTCGACATTTGAGGACAAACATATTTGCCTAGCACGAGTTATTCCTACGCCATAGATATCCGTCAAAGCAATTCTAAGTTGCTTTTTTGCAGTTAAATTTACACCCTTGATGGTTGTCATTTTTGCACGCTAAATGTAGAAGGACTGATCATAGTCATAATTACCCAAAAGATCAACAAAAACTCTTCATCCTTGTCTTTGTTTGTGACGAGGTTCATTACAAATGATTCTTACCACACCATGTCGCCTAATCACTTTGCAATTTCGACATTGCGGTTTTACTGAGGCACTCACTCTCACGTTCCAACTCCTATTTAAAACAAGTTAAATTGTCCTTTATTCCCCGAGGACTGTTTCATTAGCGACCGATACTTCATTGCCATTAACTGAGATTGAACTTGCGTCATTAGATCCATGACCACCACAATTACAATCAATAATGAAGTACCACCAAAATAAAACGATACGTGAAACCAGTCAATCATTATCTGAGGAACCAAACATACCAAACAGAGATAAATGGAACCGAAGATAGTTAAACGATCCATTGTGTTTCTTATGTAATCAGCAGTTTGACTTCCTGGACGTACGCCAGGAACTAACGCCCCAGATTTTTTGAGCTGGTTAGCTGTATCTTGTGGATTAAATACGATTGACTGGTAGAAGTAACTGAAGAAGAAAATAGCTGCTGCGAATAATACTGAATAACTCCAGTGTCCAGGCGATAACCAGCGCGATACATTCAACAAAACTTTTCCTAACCAACCATCATGTACGCCATAAAAGTTTGCAATCGTTGCAGGCAGCAGAATAATTGCTGAAGCAAAGATAGGTGGTATCACACCAGACATATTAAGCTTAAGCGGCAGATGAGATGAGCTGCCACCTGACATTTTTTGTCCGTGTTGCCTCCTGGCATAGTTGACTCTAATTTGTCTTTGTCCCTTCTCAAAATAGATAATACCATAAACGACCAGGGCAATAATTAACGCAATAATAATAAGCGTGACCCCTTGAAGCTGACCTTGGCGAAATTGATCTAGTAATGAATGACAGGCTTCGGGCAACCGTACGATGATGCCAGAACAAATAATTAATGACACACCGTTACCTATGCCGTGATCAGTCAGTTGCTCGCCTAGCCAAATCAGAAATAGTGTACCAGCCGCTAAAGTCACAACGACCACCACCAAAAATAACAACCCAAACTCAGGAGCGATAACTTGCTGAGCCTTTAACCATCGACAAACGCCAAAACCCTGAACCAACGCAATAATTAATGATAAGTACCTTGTATAGCGATTGATGACTTGTTGGCCTCTGTCGCCTTCTTTTTTAAGCTGCATCAGTTTGGGAAATGAGGATGAGCCAAGCTGCATAATAATGGAAGCAGAGATATAAGGCATCACACCGAGCGCAAAAATACTAAAGCGGGATAGCGAGCCCCCTGAAAACACGTTAAATAGGCCAAGTAAACCACTTTGATGCTGATTAAATAGCTCGGTTAGCGCAGCCAAATCAATGCCAGGAACTGGCACATGAGAGCCTAAACGAAATACCACTAGCCCAATCAATACAACGAGTAAGCGACGTTTTATAGATGTCAGCTCTTGATTCATAGGAAATACCAACAAATTTGTAGGTGAAATAAACTAGCTATTTTATTCAGGATTCGTAGTCTTTTGTAAATCTGCTAAGAATTTGTCAACCCCTTGAGTTAGGTGGACTCCTGATAACCTATATGCACAAGATACCTTGCCACTTAGGTAAACTCTTACCCGTTTGCAATCAGCCCCTATTAGTTTTTTTTCTAGCAAAGACTTCATATCAATCATTTCCTGGGGCTCAAAGCAATTGAGTGCAGACAAAGGCAAAGAAGTCGTGTGTGACGCCCATTTTGAATTAACATGCTTGTGTTTGGGCAAGCTACGGTAAATAGGATTCTGGCCACCTTCAAATCCATTTCTTGGGCCGCCGCCAGAGCGAGATTTTTGACCTTTATGGCCACGGCCACATGTCTTGTCACCACGACCAACACGGTATGATTTTTTGTTAGCACCTTTACTAGGGCTCAATGCATTTAAATCCATTACTGATTCTCAACCTTTATCAAATAATTGACCTTTTTAATTAAACCTTGAACCAGCTTAATGTTAGGCAGTAAGCGAGATTGTCTGATTTTAGATAGACCTAAGGCTTTCACTGACAAACGATGCTTAGTCGGTATGCCTATCGTACTTTTCAACAAAGTTACTTTAATTTGGCTCATCTTGTTCTTCATTTGCCTTCAACCTGTTTGACTGGAAGATCTAGTAGCTCATTGATTGTTTTTCCACGACGTTTAGCAATGTCATAGGGCGTTTCCATCTTCTTCAAGCCATTGATAGTTGCGATTACAACATTACAAGCATTAGTTGAGTGGAATGTCTTGGCTAATATATTTTCTATCCCAAGAACTTCAAATACAGAACGCATCGCGCCTCCAGCAATAACACCAGTACCGTCAGAAGCTGGCTTCATAAACACCTTCGTCGCACCAAACTTTTCAGTGATCGGATATTGTATTGTTTTGTTGTGCAAACGAATTTTCACCATACTTTTTTTAGCTGTATCAGTTGCCTTTTTAATTGCAGAAGATATTTCGCCTGCTTTTCCGATGCCAAATCCAATTTTATCAGCACCATTGCCAACAACGACTGCAGCTGAGAAACTAAAAATACGACCACCCTGAACAACTTTTGCAGTTCTGCGAATATTAACTAGCTTATCCTGTAGCTCAAAGCTTTTTTCATTTTGTGACAAAAGTATATCCCCTAGTTATATGTTAATGCCTGATTCTCTTAGGCCTTCAGCAACCTTTGAGACCCGCCCATGGTATAAAAGGCCATTGCGATTAAACATGATGGCATCTTTTGCAATCTTAAGATCTTTTTGAAGGGACTGGCCAAGTGCCTTTCCTAGCTGATAAGCCAAACCCTTCTTGTCTGTTTTCTCTTGACCAGATTTCACTGACTTAGAGAAAGTTGACATTTCCTTTAGTAACTTTCCATTTCGGTCAACAATAAGTGCATACATATGCTGGTTAGTTCTGCGAACTTTACACTGATAGGGCTTACCACTTTGATGAATGAATTGATGCTGAGCTTTAACAGCATGCCTTTGACTACTCATTTCTTTTTAACCTCTCGCAACTTGATAGCTACACCTTCACGATAAATACCGCGAGCTTTATAGGCATTTGGCGGTCTGAGCGCTTGAATCTCAGCAGCTGCCTGATTGACTCTTTGTTTATCAGTGCCCTCGATAACTACGATAGTTGGTTTAGGCACCTTAATTGTTAAGTCACACGGTATTGGATAAAAGTCATCATGAGATTTACCCAGGACAAACTTTATTTGGCCGCCGCTTTCAGATGCACGATATCCAATACCTTTAATTTCCAAGGTTGTCTTAAACCCTACAGTTAATCCAATAACGAAGTTGTTAAGCAATGATCGATATGTACCTGCTATAGCTGCTTTACTAGCTTCATGGTAATGCACCTGGAGCTCACCATTACTTAGCTTAACATCAACGCCACCAGTCTTTGGCAAAGCTAAAGTTGCTTTGTCGGATTTAACTACAATATCGCTACCCTTTATATCAAGATTCAGCTGGTCGGGAAATTGAATCGGTTTGCTTGCTACTCTGGACATATCAACTAACCTCGCCAATAATTTCACCGCCAAGAGAGCATTTTCTGGCATCACGAAGGGACATCAAGCCCCTAGAGGTAGAAATGATCCCTAATCCTAAGCCACCTAGTACAGGCGATAACTCATTAGCTGGACGGTACTGCCTTAAACCAGGCTTACTAACTCTTTTTATCTGACGAATAACAGGTTTGTCTTGATGATATTTTAACTTAATGATCAGCTTGATTTTAACACCCTCTGATACTTCATGGTATGAACCAATATAGCCTTCTTTATAAAGGAGCTCAGCAATCGCTTTTTTATGTTTACTGGAAGGCATTTCAACCTCAGCATGGTTGACTAATTGGGCATTCTTTATTCTTACAAACATGTCGCTGATTGGGTCATTAAAGCTCATTTTTCTTCCGGTTTTAATTTGTCTTAACTAATCCAGGCAGCCACCCTAGTGCTGCAAAACGTCTAATGCACATTCTACATAAGCGAAAGCGACGAAAAACACCTCGTGGGCGTCCACAACAGCCACATCGACGAACAATTCGCACTCGACTCTCATCTCTGGTTCTTTTTTGCAACTTTAACATGCCTTCAATTCTTTCTCGACCAGATAAGCTGGTGTCAACAATCATCTTCTTCAAAGCAGATCTAGTTGCTTGTGAGTGCTGAGACATTTTATCAAGCTTTCTGGATCTTGCAATCATTCGGGCACTAGCCATATTTTTACCTACTATTCCTTAAATTCTTTATAAAATGGAAAGCCAAAAGCTTTCAATAATGCATATGCATGTTGGTCTGAGGCTGCGGATGTGGTTATACAGACATCCAATCCCCACACCTGGTCTACGTTTTCAAATTTGATCTCCGGAAAGACTGTATACTCCCGAATACCAAAACTGTAATTTCCCCGACCATCAAACTTAGGATTAAGCCCCCTAAAGTCTCTAACCTTAGGTAAACTCACCCAAACCAACCGCTCCATAAAATCATACATCTTTCGTTTTCTAAGTGTGACTTTAAGTCCCAACGGCCAACCTTCTCGTATCTTAAATCCTGATATTGATTTTTTTGCCAGCGTAACAATTGGCTTTTGCCCTGCAATACTTTCAAAGTTAACAATCAACTGATCAAGCACCTTCTTATTAGCAACGGCTTCACCAACGCCCATGTTTAACGTTATTTTTTCTACCGTCGGCACTTGCATTATGTTTTTCAATTCAAGCTCTTGCCGAACGCTCAGCTTGATTTTCTTGGTGTAAAGTTCATTCAATTGCATAATGACCCTAACTGATAACTTCTTGAGTTTTTTTGTTCATTCTTTGGCGTTTTCCGTTAACCGTTTTTACGCCAACTTTTACAGCAACACTGTCATTGGTATGCCAAAGCTGTACATTAGATATATGAATGGAAGCTTCTTGCTTTATCCTACCACCATCTATGTTTTTCTGCGGATTAGACTTTACATGACGAGTGACTAAGTTCATGCCAAGCACAATGACGCGACCGTCACCAACGCGCAGAACCTCTCCCACCTCCCCTTTACTCTTACCAGCGGAAATCCTGACCTTATCACCTTTTTTAATCTTTGCTAATCCCATAAAAACGCCTTCTAATGAACCTCTTCAGCAAGTGACACAACCTTCATGAACTTTGACCTAAGCTCAACAGATGGTACCGGACCAAAGATGCGAGTGCCTATCAATTGTTTTTGATCATTTAGCAGTACAACTGCATTTTCACTGAATCTTATCACAGTTCCGTTTGGTCTAGCTACCCCTTTCTTCGTTCTCACAACAACAGCAAAGTAGACTTGGCCTTTTTGGACTTTTTGATTTGGTACAACTTGCTGAACTGCAACACGTATCACATGTGCTACATGTGCTACTCGTATGTTGGAGCCACCTAGCACCTTGATACACCTGACTTTCTTGGCGCCACTATTATCTGCAACTGTGGCAACAGTTCCCATCTGAATCATAATTAACTCTCAATTACCTTTAAAAGCCGATATGCTTTTCTCTTTGAAATAGGTCGACACGATTCAGCTTCAACCAACTGATTTAATTTTGATACAGATTGCTGATCGTCAATTAACAATTTGGTTGTTAACTTCTTCTTTTTTCCGGTTGGGCCCTTTTTAAAATAAGTGATGAGGATGGTTCGCGTTTTTTCCATCTTATCGGAGACAACCTTGCCAATAATTCGTCTTGTTATCTGGGTATTTTCTGTCATCTATAGACTCTCTATTTTTCTCTTTCGCATTTCTGTATGAATTCTTGCAGTATTTTTCCTATGCAGCTTGTGAAGGTGGTTACGCTTTAACTCGGCCCCTTTTATCTTTAACTGAAAAAGAGTCTTGGCAGAATCTAAAAGCTTTAACTTTAAATCATCATCCGAGAGACCAATTATGTTTTCAATAAACTTTCTACCCTTCACTTCTATCTCCAATACCTGAGTCATGACGCTTTACGATTCTACAGGCAACAGGCATTTTTGCACTAGCTTTTTTGAGAGCTACCATGGCCAGATCTTCTGAAACACCTTGTAATTCGTATATGATCGCGCCTGGCTTTATTGAAAAAACGTAGACTTCTACATTACCCTTTCCTTTTCCCTGCCTAACCTCTAATGGCTTTTTTGATACAGGCTTATCTGGGTAAACACGAATAATAACTCTACCTTCTCTTTTTGTGCTACCTGCAATTGCACGACGGCCAGCTTCAATCTGTCTAGGATCAAGCCTACCTCGCTCAATTGCTTTTAGGCCAATTTCACCAAATTGAACTTCGGAAGCGCTAGAATTACCGTAATTTCTTCCCTTTCTATCTTTGCGAAACTTACGGTTTTTAGGGGGCTGTTGCATTAGTTTCTCCGATCCGTCTCAATTTTCACGGGTGGGCGATGTATCCAAACCTTGACACCAATGATACCGTAAGTTGTTTTCGCTTCGGCTATAGCATAATCGATGTTTGCCCTAAAAGTATGCAGTGGCACACTACCTTCGTGACCCTTTTCACTTCTGGCAATCTCAGCGCCACCTAAACGACCAGATATCTCTATTTTCACACCTTTTGCTCCAGCACGCATTACAGTTTGTATCGCTTTTTTCATAGCCCAACGAAAGGTGACTCTTTTTTCAAGCTGAGTTGCAATGCTTTCTCCAATAAACTTAGCAATCAATTCGGGCTTTTTTTGCTCTTTTATTGAAATTCGAACTGGATGCTGAACAAGGTTAAATATCTCACCTTTAATTTTCTTAACATCCTGTCCACTTTGACCAATCAGCACCCCAGGTCTTGCACAAGAAACTTGAACATCCAGGATTTTACCCGACCTAGAAATTTCTATCTCAGAGATGCCTGATGCCTTATATTTTTTTTGCATGTGCTCTCTTATGATGACATCCTGTAGGACTTGACGACCATACTCATTTGGTCTTGCATACCATTTAGCCGAAGATCTAACAAAAGACCCTAATCTTAATAACCTTGGAAAGGTTTTTTGACCCATAATTTAAGTCCCTGATCGCTTTTTTAAATTTTTATTCATTTGGTCTAAGTGAGCCAAAATGATCGTCAAGTGGCTAGAAAGCTTTAATATTTTAGCGCCTCTGCCTCTTGCTCTTGGTCGCATACGCTTCAAGACCATTCCTTTGTCAACGTATATCTCAGCTACACACATATCATCAATGTCTAGATTTTTTTGCTCAGCATTCGCAATCGCTGATTTCAGGGTTTTTTCAACGAGAGTAGCAGCTTTCTTCGTCGAAAATTTCAACCAATCAGTCGCATTTAGTATGCCTTGACCCCTTATCTTATCTGCCACAAGCCTGAGCTTTTGAGGTGATATCCTTAAGTTTTTAGCTTTTGCGATTGATTGCGTCATCAGTAACCTCTTTATTTACCAGCAACTTTTGCTGATGATGCGCGCTTAATATTGCGCGTCATGGAAAATTCACCTAACTTTTTGCCTAGCATCTTGTCTGTTATAAAAACAGATATAAATTGCTTGCCATTGTGCACTAAAAAAGTGAAGCCAATAAATTTGGCGATGATTTCAGATGCACGAGAATAAGCTTTTATTGGCTGCCTATTATTACCTTTTTGATTGGCTTTTTCAACAGCCTTTAATAGTGAACCAGCAACGAACGGTCCTTTTTTTCTTGATCGTGGCATCAGTAATCCTCTTAAGCTTTCTTCTTGCGACGGCTTCGAACTATCATTTTATCCGTTCGCTTGTTTGATCGAGTAGTATAACCTTTAGTCGGCACACCTGTTGGACTAACTGGATGCCGACCACCTTTGCTGCGCCCTTCACCACCACCATGCGGATGATCAATTGGGTTCATACATGCGCCTCTAACGGTTGGGCGAATGCCACGCCATCGACTAGCGCCAGCCTTTCCTTTCACACCAAGGTTATGTATTGATTTTGACACTTGTCCAACTGTCGCCCGACAGTCATGATGAATATACCTGGTTTCGCCAGACTTTAGCCTTATCATGACTCGAGACTTAGCATCGTCTTTTGAGATGACAGTTACAAAGCAGCCAGCACTTCTAGCTATTTTTCCACCTTGACCCGGATTCATCTCCACATTATGGACTTGCGTCCCAACCGGAATATGTGAAAGGCTCAAACAATTTCCTATTTTTACCTCAGCTTTATTGCCACTTTCAACCAAATCGCCTACCTTTAAGCCATTGGGGTGAAGGATATATCGCCAAGCGCCATTTCGATAGCTGACCAGGGCTATCAAAGCACTCCTAAATGGATCATATTCAATCGAAGTGACTTTTGCAGGAACATGATCAAAGCTTCTTTTGAAATCGATTATCCGGTAAAGCTTTTTATGACCCCCACCCTGATGTCGTACCGTAATTTCGCCCAGACTACCTCGACCTGAACCATGTCCAATTTGCTTTAAGTGCGACTTCTTCGCTAACAAGGCTTTCTTAGGCTGATTTGGCCCTAGCCGAACCACTACATCTTGCCTATGCCTAGCGCCAGGAGTCGTGGGTTTATATTTTTTTACAAATAGGGTTTCAGATGTCAGTTGGTGGACAATCTGTTTTTTCTCATTTGCCAGTGCCATACGCTAAACCTCTTTCACTTCTGGCATTTGAAGCGTTTGGTCACCTTTCAGTGTAACATATGCCTTCTTCCAGCCATTTTTTATGCCAATGCCATGACGAGTACGCTTGGTTTTGCTTTTCACATTCATTGTATTCACGCTAACAACAGTTACATGAAATATCGAAGCGACTGCCTTAGCTATCTTCTGCTTATCTGCTCTAGCGCACACCTTAAAAACATATTGTGAAACACCCTCTAGCTTTATGGTTTTTTCTGTTTCTAGCATTTTTTGAATGATGCGGTAGTCTTGGTATGCAGGAATCATATCAGCCATGCTTCAATCTCCTTGATGGTATCTTTGCTGATAATCAAACGATTTGCTTGGTATAATTTTGAAAGATTCAAACTATGGAGCTGTGACACACTGATGTTGGCAACGTTCCCAGCAGACTTGCGTATATTTTCCTCAACACTCATTGTCAAATAAAACAATTTATCCATAGCGCTACACCCTGAATGCTTTGTCCATAGGACAAGCTTTTTGGTGTTAGGAGATTGATATGCAAGGTCTTGATCGATGATCATTAAGTTATTTCTACGGGCATGTTCTGATAATATGCTTTTTAGTGCCCCTGCATACATTTTTTTATTAACCTTTTGAGTAAAGCTTGTTGGATTCTTGGAAAACGTATGTCCCCCACCTACAAATATAGGGCTTCTAATTGTACCTGCTCTAGCCCTACCAGTGCCCTTTTGACGCCATGGCTTTTTACCACCCCCAGAAACTGCACTGCGATTTTTAGTTTGCGCGCTACCTTGACGGGCACCAGCCAAAAAAGATCGGATTACTTGCCAAACTAGAGGCCGATTGAATGGTTTTGCAAAGACCGACTCATTCAGATCAATCTCAAGGTCTTGTTTTGAAAGGTCTTGATGACTAAATACGCTTACCTTCATAATTATTTGCCTTCATTTTTCTTTAACTTGACTGGCTGTATAAACACTGTCGCACCCTTTGCACCAGGAACACTTCCCTTTAATGCAATGACACCCGTTCTTTCATCATAATAAATAACCTTCAAGCCTTTTTTCGTCACGTAAGATGACCCCATTTGTCCAGCCATCTTTTTTCCTTTAAAAACCCTGCCTGGATCTTGACACTGACCTGTAGAACCAGGAACACGATGAGACAATGAGTTACCATGTGTAGCAGGCTGCATCTTGAAGTTATGACGTTTAATGCATCCAGCAAAACCTTTACCCTTGCTTTTCGATTTGACAGTCACCATTTCCCATTGGTCAATTAGTGGCTGGTATGCATCACCTGGCGATACAGAATCAAACTGGCTTCCTTGAAGGGAGATTTCCAATAAATGCGATAACGGCTGTTTGCTTGATCTTTTGAAATGCCCAGCATGAGCTTTGTTTTTTTCATGGCTATTACCATAAGCAATTTGAACCGCCCGGTACCCATCATTATCAACCGTCTTGACCTGAGCAACAAATGACTCATAAGGCTTAAGTACCGTAATAGGAACATGCTGATTGTCAATGTAGACCGAGGCCATCCCTATCTTCTTTGCAACTGATTCTATCATCTAAAACTATCCAGTATTTGTTAACTTTAGCCTTATGCCTTCTTCTTGGCCACATGAGCTTTTTCTTTATTGCCAATAACCTTAATATCTGCCTTAACCAACGACGGCAAGTCTATCTTGGTTAATGACTCAATTGTCTTTTCGGCAGGATTAATTATATCAATCAACCGCCTACGGGTGATAATGTCGTATTGATCCCTAGCTTTTTTATTCACATGCGGTGAAATTAAAACTTTACAACTGTACTTTCGAGAAGGAAGGGGGATCGGCCCCTGTACTCGTACACCCGTTCTTTTGGCTGAATCATATATTAACTGACATGCTTTTTCTAGATGCTCACTATCATAAGATGCTACTTTAATTCGTATACGAACTTCATTCTGGCTACTCATGACTTGTTATCCAACTTTCTAAAATATGTTTCATTATTCGATGACTTCCGTCACAACACCTGCACCAACCGTTCTGCCACCTTCTCGGATCGCAAACTTTAACTGCGATTCCATGGCTATTGGATTGATCAACTCTATCTCTATATCAACTTTATCGCC
>Ga0233438_10002255_pt1 | contig 19617 bp, 24 predicted proteins | sample SI_123_September_FD_182720 | JGI IMG/M metagenome (GOLD analysis project Ga0233438, IMG submission 182720) | Seawater microbial communities from Saanich Inlet, British Columbia, Canada - SI_123_September2016_10_MG | ecosystem: Environmental > Aquatic > Marine > Inlet | place: Canada: British...
CAGCAGGGATGATCCGCTAAGAAAACTATCACTTAAATAAAAAACTCAGCTTTAATCAGCTGGGTTTTTTATGCCTAGGAAATGCCTGCAGCCCGCAGTCATTTGGTATACATGGTTTTATAATAAACAACAATGATTTATAATAAAGTAGCACGAAATAACACAAGTTTTAGATATATCTATTTAGCGCGTTCTGTCTTGTTCATGTCAAATATCGGATCGACTTAAAACGTAATTCCAAGCCCCCTGATGTTCTGAAAATAATTAATTGGAAACCGCCAATCTCTTGCCAAATACTGAATGGTTTTTAGTTTCTTTGTTCTTCAATCGAACACACTTAACATGGATAAAGCGACTCAGTACATACCCTACAAAGTTAAGGCTATGTCATTGGCGGATAGGGGTCGCACAGAAATCAAAATTGCAGAAGCTTTAATACCAAGACTTAGGGCACTGGACGAGAAGATCGGTGTAGAGCTTGAAACTCTTCGCGCTGACCAATCCGATTACCCAAGTGTGACGGTTGGAAGTCCGTTTAACCCGGAACTCAACAGAAATTAAAAATGAAATTAAATATAGGACATACCTGGAACTCTTGGGAAGATATTAAAACTCTAGATATTACAGCTTTTCATAATCCAATCATTCACCACATAGGGATAGTTGCACCGTTTGACACATCTGTAAATACTTTATTACAGCTCTGCGAAAATATTGTAGATTTCCCCGAACAAAGGCTTTTTATGGGGTATACACACTCTAAAGTCGATAATGTGAAAATTGAAGTCATCAAGCCTTATTCAGATAAAAGTCCTTTAAAGCGATATCTAACATCCTCGGTTTGGACCTTAGATCATTTTTGTTATCGCGCCGATCTAATTGAAAAACCTGAAATGGTTATTGGTAAAAAATTTTACAGTCAACTTTGGGAGAAATATTGTCAATTTTTTTTAGATAATGAATTGAATAAAATTGAATTAATTTATGAGTATTAAAATATTGTCAGATTTATATTTAGAACCTCATCTTAAGGATCAAATAAACGGAGAATTCTTTTATTCTGAAAATTTGAGCTTCCCAAAATTCTCAGGCAAAAGAATAGTCTGTATATTCTCGAATATCTTTAGAAATTATAGCCTTGCTTCCCGAAATCTTATTGACACTCTGATTCAGGATCTATCAAAATTAAATGAAGTATTCTTGATATCGGATTTATATCAAGATAGCCGAATCGAAAACATCATTAGCGATATATCCAATTATGACTTTAACATTGGATATTACGCCCAAATGCCTTTTAGAAAGAGTGGTATAGAAAAGATTAGCTCTGCCATTGCATCCTTCGAACGTCTATCATCTAACGGCGGAATTAAATGTTATTTCGTTGATCTAGATAACACCTTAATTCCTGGTGTATGGGAAGAAGAAAAGGAAGAAATCAAGTCCATATATTCCAAAGCCAGCTGCGGCAATTATCATAGCCTTGCCTCTTTCTTAAAAATGAAAGCTAGTCTTGGTTCTCAAATAATTATAGTATCAAAAAATGACCTAGCGAGCGTAAAAGAAGCACTTGATTTTATATGGAACGATTGGACCGTATGGTTAACACATATTGATTCTGGTTGGAACTCTAAACATCTAAGAATAAATGATCTTATCGACAAGCTAAATGTCGGAGCCGTAGATTGTTTGTTTATTGACGATAATCCTATTGAAATAAAGAGTGTAGAGATTGCTATACCCGGATTAAACATTCATCGATGGTCCGCCTCTTTTGAAGAATTTTTGCGTTTCATCAAATCGAGCAACTTATTCGAGGATCAAATTGCTACTTATATTGACGAAAGAAGGACTCAGTACAGAAAAATATTAGATTCCTCAATTAGCAAAACGATACAAGCTACAGATGTGGATTTCACATACAGCCTGTACTGCGGCGAGCCATCACACTCTCAAAGAGTCTTAGAATTAAGTAAAAAAACAAACCAATTTAATCTTTCAAAAAAATTACTTGTTAATTCTGACTTGAGTAGAAATACCATATACTCTTGGGATTGTCGAACGGAATTTGGCTACCTCGGTATAATAGGGTATGCCATAGTTGACAGCAATAACAATCTAGTTAATTTTGTGATGAGCTGCAGGGCACTTGGTTTTGGATTAGAGTTTAAAGTTTTTGAAGCACTTCACACTACGCATGAGTTTAAAAAATTGCCACTCGAAATTACAGAAAGGAATGTCGTCGCACAAAATTTCGTTAAACAAATAAGAAATAAATATGGAATTGATTGAAGAATTCGAGAGTATGTTTAATCGCAAAATCTCCACTTTGAATGAGATAGATAGTATAGAATTAGTTCTTCTGATAAATGCGCTAAATTCGAAATTGTCAAAAACAGTTGATGTCTTTGAAGTAATTGAGTGCACGAAAATAAATGAAGTAAATGATTTATTCTTTAAATAATCAATGTCAAAAAACTAAGGTCGCAATTACTCATGTACCTCAAGAAATTTTGAGTCACTGGAATTCTCGTTTCGAGAAATGTGATTACTATTATTTGCAGGATAATTCTGAATATTGGACCATCGGCTTTTTAAAAGTGGAAGATACTTACTGTGCTATTGACTTTACCAGTACATTGAGCGATGGTTTCAAAGCCATTAAACTCTTTCTTACCGTTATAGAAGAGTATCAAAATGTATATGCCATTCCCAACGATGATGGAAAAAAGATATGGTCCAGTTTAAAATTCAAAAGCGCCACTTTATACTTGACCTTTGGATGGCGTCGAGCAGCCTATAAATATTGCTATAAATCCATACGATATTTATATCTGAATCACTGGTTTAAATTAACCATAAAAAAAGGTGTAGTTAAGCTAAAAAGAGAGATATTTTATCGCGGGAAATTGCCTAGCACAATTTATCTCGATACCTTTTAACTTAACCTACTGATCAAATTCAAGAAAGTCTTTGTAAAAGATCAATTGTGTCAATAAAATTCCTATTTAAAGACCAATGTCTGAACCTCACCAGATAGTGGAGATAGGGCAGAACTAGTAATTTTGTTTCTACTTAAAATGAAATCCAAATTAGCTAAACATCGTCTTATTCCATAATAGCTTTTAAAATGCCTTAGTCCTGAGAGACCTGGGATTTTGGGTTGTTCTTGATCAAAATCCCGCGGATGGAAATATGTCATTTGATATTCCGACATTTTAAATAGCCTGGATAAAATTAACCTAGGCATGATTCTAAAATAACCTCCTCCGGAATACGGCACCGAAATTCCGAAAAATTTAACTACGCTAAGAGGATACTCATTAATCAAGTAACCCTTTGGGGTTGCAATTTTAAAGGGATTTCTTACGTTCAGCCCAGGCAATCCGCCATGACCTCGATAAGCTGGGAATATAGATGAATCAAATTCAATTCCTTCCTCATAAAGAATGTCTAATGCCCACAGACTTCTGCTAGTAATCGAAAAACCGGGTGCACGGTATGCGGTAATTGATGTACTTATTATATTTTCTAATATGTTAATCGATTTCCTTAGGTCGTCTCTAAATTGTTCCGGTGTTTGAGTATAAACTAATTGATGAGCATACCCATGGGTCCCAATAAAGTGACCTCTCTGATGGATTCTTTTGATTAAGTCTGGGTATTTCTCTGCGACCCAACCTAAGCAGAAAAAAGTGGCCTTGACATTATGTTTATCGCATAGATCCAAAATCGGACCTAACATTAATTCAATTCTAGTAGGGAAGTCATTCCATTGATCAGGATGGGAAGTTTTTGGATTATCCAAAATATGGAACCAATCCTCGAAATCAAATGTTAAATATTTCCCCACAGTCAAAGAATGTTTTTAAGATGTTACTTTATGTTTTTGACGTCAAATGCAACCATTTTAGATACTAACTGCTTAAATGTCGTTTTTGCGTTCCAATCTAATTCCAGTTTCGCCTTTGAAGGATCACCCAACAATATGTCTACTTCAGCTGGTCTATAAAAAGATTCATTCACCTCCACTAAAAGCACTCCGTTATTGGCATCATAAACTTTCTCGTTTATTCCACGCCCCTCAAATCTCAACTTGATATTGACACACCCAAAGGCCTCTTCCAAAAACTCTCTTACAGAATGTGTTTCACCTGAAGCAAGAACATAGTCATCTGCCTTATCAGCTTGGAGCATTCTCCACATACCATCGACATAATCGCCTGCATATCCCCAGTCCCTTTTCGCGTCCAGATTTCCAAGCTGCAAAGTATCTTTAGCTAATCCCATACTGTGCAAAGCTACATAAACCGTTATTTTCTTGGTAACAAACTCCTTCCCTCGGTACTCAGACTCATGATTGAACAATATTCCAGAAACAGCAAAAATGTTGTACGACTCACGATAATTTATTGTCATATAGTGTGAAAATACTTTCGACACCCCATAAGGTGAGCGAGGGTATAGTTTTGTGCTTTCGCTTTGTCGGCCCTCCTGGATTTTACCAAACATTTCAGACGTGCTTGCCTGATAAAATTTAGTTTTTGGCGACCACAATTTTATGGCCTCCAAAATACTAACCACTCCAATACTATTAACCTTCGAAGTTAATATCGGTAAATCCCAGCTTGCCTTGACAAAGCTTTGCGCAGCCAAATTGTAAAATTCATCTGGCTGTTTGAGACGCATCAATTCGTGTATTCGAGACTCTTCTAATAGGTCAAAATAAACAAACTCAATTTCATTCAATACATTCAAGTCTTTCAGACGCCAATAATCTGTATCAACACGTCTTCTGTCAGCACCTATGACATGGTAGCCTTTAGAAATTAAAAGTTGCGCCAAAAACGCGCCATCTTGACCAGCAATTCCCGTAATTATAGCTGTTTTCATAATTTTATATATCCAATTAAATCGTTCTCTTTTATAAGCGTAAAACGTGTCAGTATTTCATGATCATAATTAACATCTTTCTCGAAAACTATGTGGCATTCTTTGGTAAAGGTCAATTTCTCGATCTCCTCTAAAACCTCCATTTCTAAACCCTCTATATCGAGCTTTATTAAAATGTTAGAATTGATGTAAGGTAAAAGAGTTTCCTTTATTGAAACAACATTTACTTTACTAATTCTATTTGTAAAGTCATTTACATATTCGCGTAATAAACCACTCGTTTTGCCAGACTCACTGTGGTAAAAATCTAACTCGCCACTATCTATTCCAATAGCCTGGTTATATGCTCGGACATTGGTTCTTTTAGTTATGTTCTCTTGTAGAACTTTAAAAGTCTCAACATCTGGCTCAAAAGCAAATATTTTTGAGTCAGGAAATTGTTTAGACAGGTATAGTGACGCCAAACCAATATTCGCGCCGAAATCAAAAATCACATCAAAATCAAGCATTTCTGTATGATAATCTTTGCGTCTCCAAATACTATAATAAGTACTGAAATCCTCTCGATTAGACGTTTTTATTGACATCCAACGACTGTCCACGTCTTTAACGTATATTTTACTGATTGGCATAAACATTCCCATCAAATTTCGAACGTCATACCACTTGATACTTGGCAACGCCTTCCAGTTTCTCAAAATCAGCAGTTTGCCAATCACTGTATTATTTTTCACGATATTTCATTATTAAGTTTTTTCGAATCTCTTTCCAATTGCTCCGTTAATTTCAATGCATTTTGGTCAGTATATAATAGTAAATCCTGTACTCCTTTATTCTTAAAACTATTAAACTCAGCTAAATTTCGAACGTAAGTTATTCCTAAATTATCCATAAATACAGATGTACAGTCCTTTTTTACATGCACCGGAATACAGCCATTGAGAATAGTCTCATATACTCTATTGGTGATACTATAATTACTATTAGGGCCATGGAAATCCGATATGTAACCGAAAATATATTTATCGTAAACCTTATTCAAATGTTTAAAATCATATTCCCCAAAATAATTCTCTTTGAGCATCGATAAATCCACACTTAAAATATTTTTCTTACCATAAAAGTCCAATTCATTATATAGCCACGCGTGGTTTGATTTCAACTCCTTCACTCCTCTTAAGTATCCAGCATAAATTATTCTCATGTGAGGTTGCGATTTTTCTTCTAAAGATTGTGTGGCGTCAACTAATCCGGGATTGTTGTGCCAAATATTAGCGGTAACTAATAATCCAAGTGCGTCTAAAAATCCTCTTGAAGTGACTATCAGGTTTCTTTTTCGCAACAACACCCTTATCAAAAATCTAAAAAACTTAAATCGTAAAATACTATTGGGAATATCTGTTAACTCAATGAAATATTTGTTTTTGAGCATCGCTGAAAACAAGAGAAACTCAAGTCCGCGAAAAATTATTTTCTCACTGTCGTCATTTACAATACTTTTTGTTAACAAATAAGCATAATATACTCTTTGATAATATTTAAACCGACTTGCATTGTTGGTTCTAAAGCGGAAGTCATATGGGTACTCAGCGTCATCATTACTCGTATTTAAAATCCCAACGATTTTATGATCGATTTTATGGTATTCGAAATACTTTCGTCTCTTCAACGTATGAGCACTGCCCAAATCATTCGTACAATAAATTACCATGTTTTAAATTAGGACTTCGTTCAAGTTGTATTGCTCATTTATAAAAGCCCTACGCCTAAAGCTTTCAAAATTTTCGAGAAAATCCCTTACTCCTTCCTCAATTTCCTCAATCGAATCCGAAATAAGGAAGTGCTTACCCAGCGTAAGTGAATTTATATACCTACTAATATCACTTTCTGGTCCAATGTATAGTATCGGCTTTCCCAATTCTATTGATGTATTGAACTTACAGGACAAACAAACCCTTTCGAAATCATCCTCTTGAAATAAAAGGATAACATCTAGTCTATCTAAATATTCACGATATTCTTGAGCATCCATACTCCCACCGAAAAGCACCACATTACATAAAGCTTCATCTCTCCTCATTGCATCAAAGTATTTGCCAAACCCTCTTACGTTCAACTCGAACTCCTTGTGACCCGACAAAACCTTCAATAATTTTACTGGACCAACTAATCCGTGACTACTACTAAGGTTGCCGCTATATCCAACTATAATTTGATCTTCAACTGTTAAAGTTCTTAAATTCTTTTCCTCAGCTTTATCAACCGAATAAGGATTCGTATTGAACTTTATTCTCGCTTCAACACCATAAGATTGTTTAAGGTAGTGTGCCATATCTGTACTAATCGTTTCCAATTCACCAATTCTTCGGTACGGTACAATAAAAAACGGTCTCCAAACGACCCTTATCTTTTTCACTATTGGCATTATAAGCTCAATATTTTCTGGAAATATATCCTGTACTACGTAAACGCACTTTTTTGACCAGAAACTATAACCATGAAATAGTAGGTTCCAACCAGGACTTGAAAAGCTAACTACCCTTTCCACTTTGCGATAATTATTTAACATAAAAAGCGAGAATCCAACATATAGGGACAAAGTATTTCTAAATGACAAGAGATAACGCGTAACTACCCTACTGTCCGGAGAGTCATTTTCAAAGGTATCTTTGTAGACAGCCTCTGTGCAAAATATCTTAATGTCTTTGTGACCATCAGTTTTAATACGATCTTTCAATAATAACGCACTCGCGCTCCTTGAGTTTTTATAATATCTGTCAAAATAAATAATCATAATCGTTCTAAATCTTTTAAAAATTTACCGTAAAATTTCTCCTGCAAGGGACTCAAGTCGACTTCATAATACTCGCCATTATTATTGAGATTTATATCAAATTTTCTTGCCACGTAATTAATATAATCATCCTTTAAACAAATCGCTATTTTTTCCAATAAAACAGCATCAGCAAAAACACCACTTGCTACCCTATGATTGTTACTATTTAAAATGCAAACTTTATCTACAGACCTTAGAAGACTGTAATATTCTGATATATCCAAATACCTATCTATACTCTTTACATAATTTAATCCTCCATGTAACTTACCAAGATGCACTGGAGCTAAATTTTGGAGATGGCGCGGATCTAACTTCCCTGGAAATAAATTACCGAAAATAGCTTTATCGATTTTCTCCGTAGACCTACAGCCTTTTGAAAAAGAACTAACTATATCTGGGCTATATGCTAGCTGCAATACTTTATGATTCATCTTTAGTTTTTTACCTATATTACTCTCTATATATGCGCCAAGAACAGTCGCCTGAACCCTACCTAACTTGATAAGAATCTTATAACTTAGTATTTTTATTCGATTACGCATTTTTTTTGAATCTAAAAAAGCATAAAAATTATGAAATATTATAACTTTTTTACCGGGCAGAAATAAGCACTTTAACAATATCAACCAAGAACCTGTAAGAAAAAGATATCTTCCCTCCGCTTTTGTGCCTTTGGAAGGTATATTTTGAAGAAACGAAAGATGAGTAGAATAGAGATTACATAACGTAACACTAGCCTCGAATGAATTCAAAAGTTTGCTTTTATTTAATTCACTCAACACGGTCAAATTAAACACCAAGTGCTCATCATTTCTTAATACCGCTTCAACTACACGAAAACCTTTGCTCATGTTAACGATGCTATAAGATTGATATATTTTGCTTTAATTACTGATTGTGAAAATCTCGTTAGATTATGATTAACTTCTCCTACTTCAGCAACCTCCATTGCCTTTCGCATTGCACTATAAATGCTAGATTGACCGAATTTTGTGTAGATGGCGTTACTACCGAAGTATTCATGTAAGACCGGAAAATCGCCAACTACTATTGGCTTTTTAAAACTCGCCGCCTCGAGGTTGCTAATACCAGGAGTCTCAATGAAACTTGGCAATATATGAAACTGACACGTTCGATAAAGTAAATGTAACTGAGACTTATTTTGAAGACCCACATATTCTATTCCTTTAATTTCGTTTAGCCTGGTTCGAAACTTATCCAGATTCTTATCTGAATGGAAGCGCAGACCGCCAGCAAGTACTAGCTTAACGCCTGTGTTTAAATAAAATTTTTCAGCCGCATTCAATAATTCAAAGATATTTTTCCTTTCACTAAGATGTGACACACAGAGACAAAACTTGTTTTTGTGAGCAGTTCTTAATTCGCTGCTTGAGGCTGTAGATTCAAAAGAATTATAGATTACATTAACCTTATTCGCATTTATTTTAAAAATTCTTAATAAATATTTCTTTTCGAATTCGCTGTTCACTATGATTTGATCAATGATTGTGTAAAGTTTTTCGCGCTCACTAAACCAATTGGGAATTCTCGCAGGAATAAATCTTAAAAGTTTATAAAATCTAGACTCTTTTCGATAAAAGCTAGGGCTTATTAATGTTCTCGGCTCTATCCCATTACCCCTAAGAAATTGAATGAAGTAATAAAATAAAGGTGTGTCACCGAAGAAATGTAATACGTCTCCAGTCTTTATCTTCGGGGCCAGCGTATCGTGAATACTATATATTCTATCATGGAAAATAGGCTCAATAAATGTCGTTACTTGTCTGAGTTGTTCTTCTTTACCTCCATTCGCAACTGTCAAAGGGAAATCATTCATATAGAAATAATTAGGCACTACTTTTGAATTTTTAGAGAAGCAATTAAAAAAACTGGATGTACTACCGCAATTCCTTGGCAAAAAAGAAGTACTAAAAATGGAAACTCCTGTTTATTATAAACTTTACGCAATACAAATAAAAAAATCAAACCAAATATAATTCCAAAGCTCATCAAGTAATTACCATAAATATTCAATAAATAGCCTTCTCCGAGATCACTTCCAATAATGTACGCGTAGCTGCTTTGTAAATATTCTTTATACCCGCCAGGGCCAAATCCAAACAATAATCGGTAATCAACACCATTAGTAAGAAATTCAATCATTGCATAAGTCGGTTGAACATATCGTTTAACTATACTCAAATTGATTTCCTCCAGTGACAAATTACTATTTTGTAAAACATCTACTATCAACAGTATTCTTCGTTTAAAGGCTACCGCGATTAGAACTAAGACGGAAATCAATTTTGCAGATTTGTATTTTAATGTTGAATACAACATAAAAGCAATTGTCACTACCAAAACAAAAGATAGAGATAGTGTTGAAAGCCCGGAGACAATCAACAAATTATAGTTAATTTTGAGATTATTGCTTAATGCTACGGCATAAATAGAACCTAGAACTAGTCCTAGGGCTGAAGGCTCTCTGTAAAACCCAGTAGGCCTAGCAATAAGGTATATACTTCGGTCGTCGATCATCAAGCGTCGATCATAGCTAGTGAAGATATCCACAAGTCCTACTCCCGTAAAATCTAATACAACGGAAACAAAACAAATCAAGATAACAATGTTAAATGTAGATTCTATCCATTTTCTACTAACATTTGGCCTACAAATTATATACACTAAGCCAAAAAGGTAATAAGCTAGGCTTACTATGTTAACTCGATTTAAAAAAGCGATAATTAGACCTGCAGCAATTACAAAAATTAAATGACTCGATATTCTTCTTGTCCAAAGTATATAGAACAGCGGAAACAGGATGCCTGGATAGAAAACAAAATCACCTGAGACTTGATAACCGAATAAAAGCGGAAAGCAGGCAAGAATAAAGAATAGCTTTTTCAATTTTACTTTTTAAGACGCGCTAAAGCTCTTTCAATACCCATTTCTAAAGTGATCTCCGGTTTATAGAAGGAATGTAGAAATGATGAATCCGAACATCTGAACATAACACCCACGGGTTTATCAGTAAGGTGTTTAATACCATATTTTGGTGTGTGTCCGCTAATTTCAAATGCCATGTGAGCCAAGTCATTAAAACATGTCGGTATACCCCAACCAAGGTTCACGGGATCTAAAATTTCTAATTCAACCGCACGAAGCGTGGCTTTAATTATATCTTCCATATGAATGAAGTCTCTTACCTGCGTTCCATCACCCCAAATTTCAAAAGAATCATGTCGTTCAAGTATACGCTTCATAAAAGATGGAAACGGGTAATCTAAATCTTGAGTTTCGCCGTATCCGGAGAACGGTCGAAAGACATGAACTTTCTTGCCATATTGCTTAGCAAACATTGCTAAATACTCACCCGACAATTTTGCCCAACCATAGGTGTAATCGGGTGACATCATGTCATTTAAATTAATGTCGCCTTCGCTCAACCTCTTCGCAACTCCCTTTGTTTGGTATCTAATCGGATACGCCGCTGAACTGCTAAAATAAATAATCGGACAATCTTGATCGCTCCTTATACACCAGTTAAAAAACTCCGAATCAATAGACAAATCAGTCGCAACACTTAGCGGATCGTTCTCTATGGTCTCGCGACCGCCCACTATTGCGGCTAAATGAATGATCAAATCAAACCTTACATTCGAAGACTTAAAATAGTCTCTACAATCGTTACCCTCTTTAATATCTACACCAATGACCTCATGGTCCCTTGAGTCCTCATTAAAGTACTTAACGTAATGTGATCCGACAAAACCTTTGTGACCTGTAATTAAAATTTTCATGATTTTTTTATTAAACTGTTCGAAAATACGTAAACGAATAAATTGCCTATTAGCTGAACTATCATAAAGCTGATTGCTACACCTTTAACACCCAAATTTTCATAGCTGAAGATTGAAAGAATCGTGCCCAGAACTAATTGAACTCCGTTGAGATGAAATATAAACCTATCCCGATCGAAAAAATGTATTATTAAGCCAAACGGTTTAACAACCAGAGTACAACCAATACCTACGTAAATCAAAGTGAAGACAAGTAGATCTTCAGGCGATAATAGCCTCACGAACTCTAAATAATAACGCAGAACTGCATACAAGCCAATTAATCCTAACAACGCTGATGCTGACACTATCCTCGCGAAATTACGATATAAAAAAACACTTTCAAATGATGCTATCCGAACTAAAAGTGTAGAACTCACTACAGCCACCAGCGGTGGTATCATTAAACAATAAGTGAAAGCCGAACTAAATATTCCTATTTCGCCCGCAGTCCCAAAAGTTTCTAAAACGAAGAAGTCCATTCTTATATACAAAGCAACAACCAACGTTGCCAAATTCAGCCAGATATTCTCTTTAAACAGATATCGTAAATGAGCAGTACCTACAATTTTCCTAACTGATCCCTTCAATAATCGCCATTCACGAATCACAACAATCATTGACGGGAATGCGAAAATCAGAGAGCTGACTATAAGCAGGTCTAACCAATTAGATGGTAAAATTAATACCACGACTAGTCGAATTAGTCCGCCTAAAAATAAATATGGAATGTACCTCTTTTCGTCACGCTTAATTTGCAGAATTGTTAAGACATGATTAAAGGATATCTGCACAAAAGCTAAACCTGCTATTATGCCTAAGTTTTCTATGTCTTGTAGCACACCACTTCCAAGAAGTGACAAAATACAGAAAAGTATGAATATTTTTGAGCGATATAAGATAACGATAAGGTCAAAACCATTTTCTCCAATCTTCTTGAAAGCATGAAAATATTTCTGCGCCGAAATATTTAAACCCAAATCGCATATGCCAGAAATTACTAGAGCGTAATTTAAAATCATGAAATACTCACCATAAGCTTCTTGACCTAACTTTTCTAACAACAACGTATAAAAAAGGAAGGTGAATACTAAATTAAAGCTACTTACCAAGCCAACGCCTAATAATGTTTTCGTTGACTCTTCTTGAAAGATATTCACTACCAAAAAGACATTAAAGCGTTGCAAAACGAAGACCAGCTTAATCTCATTATCGAGTGGAGCATCCTTGTGTACTTTTCTAAATCAAATAGTCGGGTTTTTAAACACCTTTTGTGACCTATGTTTTTAGCCTCTAATTCTGTGTACATTGAGCTTACGTCAAAGCCTTTTCTTGCGCAACCATGTTTCAGTGAATTGTATTTCAATGTCTTATCAGACAATAGAACAAAGTTACTGAGGAATATTTGATTATGTATTTCCAACCAGTATGGACTGAATTCAAATCCATGAGTTGGAACTGGAATCCCTCTCATCTTCATTAACATTACTAGTGGATATTGCTCGCACGTATATCGACTTAACGCTTGACGGTGTCCCGTATAATTTTCTGGCCTTGGATTTATCCTGTCTGCAAAGAACCTTGACTCCAAGGGTTCCTCAGGTAAAGAGCAGCTGAAATAATCTAATAGGTCGGAACGTAATCCAAAAAATAACCAATCGCTTGGATGGAATAAAACGTTTTGTCTTAAAGGATTTGGAGTGAACAAGGTAGAAATAATAACTTTTTGTCTGAAAATCCCGTAAGGTTCGGTGCTTTCAATTGCTTCTGAATCGAGTTTAGATAACCAGTTTAAAGAAGTAAAGTACATGTCACTTCTCACCTTCAAAACCCATTTTCTTTCGGCGGCTTTTAATCCATTTAAACTAGAGACTATAAGCCGAGAGGTAGACAAAGTTAAACCAATCTTATCAACCGTAACATGAGCTCCAGGGTCTGAAGATTCTATATATTTATCAATTTCGTTCGATTCATAATTAGTCCCACACCATGTCGAAACAATAATCTCTAAGTCCTTCGAAATTGACCGATATCTTTTAATTACATCGTCATTGAAACTTTTTTTGTCAAGAATCGGGCCTTGAATGACTATTGATACGTCTTTAAAGCTTAAGCTCATTGTTCTGATAGAAAATTGGCTATTCGCCAACTAGCCTTACCGTCACCATACGGATTGTGAGCGTCCGACATTGATCGATAATAATCACTATTGTCTATTAATTTGATTGTTTCTGAATAAATCAATTCTTCATTAGTTCCAACTAATTTAACAGTGCCCGCCAGCACGGCTTCTGGCCTTTCAGTAACATCACGAAGAACTAATACCGGTTTACCCAAACTAGGTGCTTCTTCCTGAACTCCACCACTATCTGTAATTATCAAATATGATTTTTCCATTAACCATACAAAATCTGGATAGCTAACTGGATTAATTAAGCATATATTAGAAACATCCCCCAACAAGTCGTTAACGGGATTTTGCACGTTTGGGTTTAGATGTACTGGATAAATAATCAATGAATTCTTTGAGGTTTCAGCAATCCTTTTTAATCCATTACATATGCTAATAATTCCATCACCATGATTTTCTCTACGATGACCTGTAACTAATATAAGTCGTTTGTATTTGACTAACTCACTAGCAACCTCGGACGTTACACTACTTGTATGATTTTTAACTCTTTCCAAAGCGCCAAAAAGCGCATCGACCACCGTATTACCTGTGACTTCAATATGTTGTGGTCCTACTGCCTCATTTAATAAATTATCTTTCGCCTTTGCAGTAGGCGCAAAATGGTAATCCGCTACACGTGAAGTTAACTGTCTATTGATCTCCTCTGGGAATGGTGCAAGTTTATCATATGTTCGTAAACCAGCCTCTACATGGCCAACCTTGGCACCGTAATAGAAAGCAGCGAGCGCTCCCGCGATGGAAGTTGTGGTGTCACCGTGAACTAAAACTATTTCAGGTCGAAAATCATCAAAAACACCCTTTAATCCCAATACTATATCACTTGTTAATGTATACAGATTCTGATTAGGACGCATCAAATCTAGGTCATACTTCGGCCTTATCGAGAAAAAATCTAAAACCTGGTCTAGCATTTCTCTATGCTGTGCTGTAACACATATTTCAACATTAAAATCAGCTTCCCTCGAAGCAAGTTCAAGGTAGACCGGCACCATCTTTATAGCCTCGGGTCTCGTTCCGAATATCAATAAAACATGCTTCATTCTTCTTCTATTAAAACTATTTTATATTCGGATTTTTACTCACCGTTGATTATACATTTCTTCCAAACCCTCACGCATGTCTGTGAAGAGAGATTGACCCTCTAAAAACTCCTTTAGCTTCGCGTTTGAACCTAAACTTTCTTTAAATACTTCTTTTTCAATTCTATCTTGAGAAACTTTCGAAAATATGGCAGGGTGTCCGCTCCAAATGTCAGCAGGATTACCATACTTAATTTCTAATTTTTCTCCAGAAACTTCTTCTAAAATTCCAATGATTTCAGGGACAGAATAACTATTGCCGCTACACAAGTTAAACGATTCATATTTATCACCTTTGTATTGTCTTAAATCGAATAATTCCAAAACTATTCTGAGTATGTCTCTAACATGAATATAATCCCTTTTTATCGCCGTTCTGTTATATAATTTAACAATGTCTTTCTTTAACATTTTATCAACCAAATATCCAGTCAATGGAGGATTCAAAAGAAGCGTGTTCTGACCACTTCCAAAAACATTAAAAAAGTGCAAAACGGTCGTATTAATCCCATCCTTTTTCGCGGCTCGCAATTGCAAGTATTCTTCTGACATCTTCTTAGAATAAGAATAAAACAAATCGGGATACGTTTCCATATCTTCTTTGAATGGCTTTACCTTGTTGTTTTCATAGACTGCAGATGTAGATGCAAAGTAGAACTGACTCACCCCAAATTTCACGGCCACTTCATAAATATTTACAGTTGACATAAGGTTATTTCTAATTGACGCAGCCGGAGCTTTTTCATTCAATGGAAGGCTAGATATTCCAGCAAGATGAATTACTATGTCAGCATTCTCGACAAAACCATCGAATCCATTGACATAAGGTTATCAATAATTAAATTACCTCGTAGAGCTTCACATAGTCTTCTTTTCTCTCCTCCGTATTTTAGTGAATCTACTAGGATTAAGTTATACCCCAAACTATGTAAATGATTAGACAAATTACTTCCAACAAATCCTGCAGCTCCTGTAATCACTATCGTTTTCATAGGACAAAGAATTGATTTAAATCTCCATTTCGCGGCACATTTATCGCTGAGGCGGATGGAAATACATTTGTATCTGCAAAATCATTAATTAATATCCTTTGACTATGATTTAGTCCTGTGATAATTTGATAAGGCTTAATACCCCATTCATTGAGAAATTCTAGGATATGGCCTTCAAATTCCCCTGAACGACTTGTCGTTATGACTATTTGAGCCCCTTCGTCAAAAAATTTCTTTAATAAGGATAAATTTGATTCCAGCGCCACATCCTTATCTCCCCATCGTTTTTTGCCATACTTACCAATATTTTCGACTAACGTCCCATCAAAATCAATGAAATAAGTAGCTTTCGCTTTTCGTAAACTCTCCCATTCTTGCTGAGTTCCAAGATCTAAATACTTTTCAGCCTCAACATAGTCAACTATTACACCATCGTAAATCATTAACGCTAAAACATTGCTTATGAAATACTCTTGCACACTCAAAGGCGAATTACTGAACAACATTGTTGCATAATCCAAAAATGTACTCACCGAAGTAAAACCATGTGTACCAACAGATACGTACTGACTAATAACCTTTTTTTCAACGAATTCAGTCACATTTCTTTCCTCACTTAACCGAAAAAAACTTTTGGCACCGACATTATTTACGGCTTTACTAGAAATATCTACTCCTACTGAAAACACTTGATCGAAACTAGGAAGTGTAAATTCAACAATATTATCGCTATCCTTAATTATCAATTTCGACTTCAAATCTACACCTGCTATCTTCAAGCCTTCAACGACAGTTTCGACAGCACTTTTAGTTGATTGATCGAGTACCACAACCTCCATTTTCGAACTAAAGATCTGATGCATTAACTCTGTAACCCCAAATTCTTGTTCAATTCTCTTGGTAATAATTAGCAAAAGTCTATCGCTGTTCGCTAAAAGTCCTTCAACAGCTTTTTCAATCATTAAATTACCTTGAGGCAATGTTCTTAACCATTTGGGCTTTTTTCCAAAATATCTACTTGATTTACCAGCAGCAGGTATAACCGTTATCATAAAAATTGATTTAATTTATTAATAGCTTTTTTCAGTAATATGTATGTGCCTATATCGCTAGTGTAAGGTAGTATACGCATGAGATTGAGAATCTCTAAATACCTAAAGGTCTTTTTATAATCTTTATTCATTGAATCAAGTAATTCTAAAAACATAATGTTCAACCCATGGATTTTAGAAATTAAAACTCCGTCCATATTAGGTTTGTTACGATAACTCCAATAAACATTGAATTCTTGGGAAATTTTTGCCAAATCAATGAGTGGAGTTTCGAGAAACGAATCAAGGAAATCAATAAAGAACATTTCTTTATTAATTAAAATGTTTTCAAAAGTCAAATCCCCATGGCAATATCCTCTTGGAGCCAAAAGTTTTTCAGATTCTATTTTTCTTAGAAACGAAATTGTATTACCATCCTGATTCATATTTATAGACTGAGCTTTCTTATAAATTGCTTCTGTAACATCAAAAGAATCTTTTGAATCCATTGAATCACATACAAATCCTAAAATTTTATCAAATGCTGATTTTATTTTGGAAAAGTCCTCATTTATTAAATAGGTCGCGAAAGTTTCAGCTTTGATAAACTCCATCTCAAAGAAATGCAATTCTGATTCAGTAGAAATGGATAATACCCTAGGAGCCCTAACACTATTATGGTTTTTAAAAAGGTCTTGCTTGTTTGCTTGCTTTATTAAACGGCTATTGTATTCTGTGCTGCTAGAAACCTTTTTGACATTTCCGTCAGGTGTAATGCTTAGACGACAGCCACTATGACCTTTCAATATCATAACTTAAATTCGGCTTTATTCATATTTTGCGTATCACGTCTATCCCACTCAAAAATATTCATAACTGCATCCAACCATAAATGAAGATAGACTTGGTGAGCACATTCAACCATTCCGTAGGTTTTATACGGGTAATAGACACTTAACTTTGCTTTATTCCTAGACTCATTATTCGGCTTCAACCCACTAAGAGCAAAAGTAGTGGCACCAACTTCATTTGCATAATCCAGTATACTAACTACATTCGGGCTATTACCTGAGGAAGAAATAGTCGCTACTAAATCATCTTTTCCTATTGAATTAATTTTTGCAAACTCTTTAAAAACGTCTTGATAGGAATAATCATTAGCCAGTGCAGTGAGTAACGCACTATCGCTTAAGGATAAAGCAAGAACTCCCCCGTTTTTCGACCAATCTAATGCCATATGGTTGGCAAAACTCGAACTTGCACCATTGCCAAAAAAGAAAATACGACCTCTCCCATTACGGATCTTTTCTGTGAGCTTTAGCAACTCAAACAAAAATTCAGATTCGGAAGTGTTTTTTCCATTGATTTCAAAAATCGGGCTTTGTAGTCCTTTTACAAAAGCGTTCAAATAATTTTGAGAATAGTTCATATAACTGTTAAATGATTTGGCATCAAAACTTCTTGAGCAACCAACTGCTCGATTGAATTTTATCTCCTAGCCCGTCAATGAGGGCGATACCCACTTTTTCACAGATTGGGCGTTCTGGTATGGTGTCATTGTTTTGATCGCCTCCGTTGGCAAAAGCAAGCTCATGGCTATCTCCGTACTCATTGGCTATTTTTTCGAGCGTAGAACAAACGGTGCGATCTTCATCCACCGAAAGAATCGCTTGATCTACCGCTTTGATATTGGATACGATGATCATACGCTCTTCTTCGCCTTGGAATTCTTTGCTTCCCTTGAGCGCTCTTTGATGATCATTATTTACAATCACAAAGAGCTCGTCAGCCATCGTCTTGGCGTTATTAAAGTACTCCAGGTGCCCTTTGTGGATTGGGTTAAAGTATCCTGATACTATAACTGCTTTTTTCTTCATGTCACTTTTATGTCTACTCCACCGTAAGTGGCCGTATTTAACGGGTGATTTGCTTGCAACCGGGCAATCATTTTTCGCTCTCTTTTTGCCAGACTAAAAGGCCGTCTCTTACGCCGCTGAGTTCTGTTTCTTCTTCCACCTCCACCGTAATGGATTTTCCTGTGAGCGACTGCGCCTTATCGGTTAACCGCTTAATGTAGCTTCGATCTAAATCCACTCCTACTAATACAGCTTGAATATACTCACTCGGTAGGCCTTTCGCCAAGTCGCCACAGACCCATACCTGCTCCAGGGAAGGGAGGTTGGCGGTAACCCTTTCTACCAAAGCATCAATACCCGATACTTTACGTACGATGGAGGTTAAATCTGAAGTTAGAGGGTGGGAAGTATTTACGCTGTAGAGCTTACGACGACCTTTAGTTTTGGACGCGAGCAATCCTGCCTTTTCCAGGCGGTTAAGTTCCAGTCGTATGCTGTTGGTGTTTTCATCCAGCTCCTTGGAGAGTCCTTGGAGGTAGCCGTCAACGCTTTGGTTTAAGAAGAAGCGTGTAAGCAGCTTCAGACGGGTTTTGGAAGTGATAAGAGGTGCGAGCAGTTCGATGGTACCCAGCTTAGTTTTTACGGCTTCGCCGCTGTGAGTCCCATCGTACTCTTAAAAAAGTAGCTTAGGTTCACAGGCCGGCTTAAGGTAAACAGCAAGTGAACAGCGTTTACCGAAGCTTTGGTTTGGAATACAAAATTAAGGAACAACAAGTGGATGACAAACATTCAAGTGAGTAAAATTTTTACTCGTTATTCACATTGTCTCGATTGACACTGTTCTTACAATGCTAAAAGATCGTTGTTACTGAGCGAGAGCGTAAGCTGCAGACC
>Ga0233438_10002258_pt1 | contig 19604 bp, 18 predicted proteins | sample SI_123_September_FD_182720 | JGI IMG/M metagenome (GOLD analysis project Ga0233438, IMG submission 182720) | Seawater microbial communities from Saanich Inlet, British Columbia, Canada - SI_123_September2016_10_MG | ecosystem: Environmental > Aquatic > Marine > Inlet | place: Canada: British...
GCTAAATCAAATACAACAGCCACTAAACAAGGTGTCACTCCAAACAAGTTTGATAACTCGTCAAAACACTTAGGAGAGACCATACCATCTAAGTTTGATAACTCATCTAACTATTTGGGTGAGACTACACCTACCAAGATGTCTTTGGAAGAACGATTCTTAGGCCAGACTGAAACACAAGAAGTACAACAAGGGGATAAATTTAAAGGTGAAACCGAAACGGCAAATATTACTCAAGGAGATAGATTTAAGGGTCAAACGACTCCTCAAGACTACTCCGATACTGAAAAGTTTAAAGGAGAAACCTCACCATCCGAGTTCAGATTCGTTCAGCAATTCTTAGGTGAGACCACACCTAATGAGTCATCTTTGACTGAAAGATTCTTAGGTGAGACTGCTCCTAATAAGATGAGTTTGGAAGCAAGGTTTTTAGGTGAGACTGATGTGCCTGATATGGTATTGGAAAGTCCATTTAAGGGTGAGACTACTCCAACTAAAATGAATTTAGAGGCTGGGTTTTTAGGTGAAACAGCCCCAAATACTTTTACGTTTGACCCAAACCTTCAAATCCAGGCAAAAGACCCTCAATTTGTAGATTTTATTACAAATGATGACGCACGGGGCTTCTCACCATTCCAACAACCAAAGAACAATTCTACTTTTGTTGGAGTAGACCCGTCACAAACTAAATTTAATGGAGTTACTCCAATTAGTGGTCAGTTCGTATTGAATCAGTATGGTGTGGATAGACAAAATGATGGTGGGTTAGGTACAACTTATACTGATTCGGTGTTAAAGGAAACTTATAATAAGTTCAACCTCAAAGAAGACTCATATAACTCTTCAATCTTCAAACAACCATTTATCCTAAGTGGTATCCAACGAGAAAAGGGTGAACCTCAAACATTGGGAGTAGGTTCATTCTCATTTATCAGAGGTGGTGCGGTGACTGCCGTAGCAAGTGCTTTGACTGATGTTGTTAGAATGGGTAAGTTCTTGCTAACACCCCGTGGTATCACTTGGGGATTAAAACAAACAGGACTTCAAAGAACTCAAAAGTACGGAACTAAGTTTAATCCTGCAAATCTGCTATTAAACATTGGAGGTCAACACATTGGTAATCGATACCCTCGAACTAATGGAATATCAGATGAAAGTTTTAAGTATATTAACAGAAGTGATTCGGACTTCTTGTCAACCTTTAGTTCTACAAATGACTTAGAATATTTCAGAACTATAAGATTGAACCCAAATGGTGGGTTTGGCTCATTTTATGGTATTGGTCCAAGTCAGGAAAGTAGAGTCGTTAATACTTTCGAAAATTACGAAAGTGATGGTCCTAAAGAGGGACTCCCCACTATCAAAGATTACGAAGCTATATCTTATGGTACGATTAATAAGATACAAAATAATGACGCAAGTAATTACAAGGATGATTTTAGGAATCTAAAAAAGTCAAAATTAAATATAGATTCCTCAAGAACTTCAGGTGAAAACTACGAAACTAATAACTTACAAAAAACATATGGTATACCAGCCACATTTAAAACAAATGCAGAACGTATAGACCCTAATAATAAATCATTACGAACTGATAGTGTATATCAATCGGTATTCAACGCTAAATTACAAAACGACTTAGTTCACCTATTTTTTGCATATGATACAACTGCGGGAACTCAAGATGATTCAAAAATCATTCAGTTCCGCTCTACAATCAATGGGGTGACTGAAACATTTTCACCAAGTTGGAATGGTATTAAATATCCAGGCCGTGCTGATAAAGCATATATGTATTCGGAATTTGAAAGAACTCTCTCATTCAGCTTCAAAGCATATGCTACATCACGTGATGAGATGAAAAATATGTGGCAGAAACTTTCTGAATTGTCTAAATTGACAATGCCCACTTATGGTGCTGCATACTCTGGTCACATTTGTTACTTTAGATTAGGTCAATTATGGGGTAATGGTATCTCCGGAGTACCAACCCTAATAACATCACTAACTTACACAATTCCAGATGATTTATCTTGGGATATAAATGAAGATGATAACTTAGCAGAATTACCAACGGGTGTTGATGTAAACATTGGATTAACTATTCTACCAGATACTATTTATAAGAGTAATAAGAATCATTACAGTTTTTATGATACAAAGGCATTTACATAATGAATAGATACGAAGAAATACAAGTCAATAAAAATTCGAGTGGTCGTAGATTCAGAAAGACTACACTATTTCCTATTATAGAACCACATATCGATGATATATACATTATAGGTCAAGTTGGTGATAGACTTGATAATCTTGCTTTTAAATACTACCAAGATTCTTCACTTTGGTGGATTATTGCAAGAGCAAACAACATTGGTAAGGGTAGTCTAACAATCCAATATGGATTACAACTAAGAATACCTCAAAATCAGTTTGATATAATTGAAAAATACAAAGAAATAAACAAAGTTGGATAATAAGTTATGGCAAACCCATTTAATCAAGGAAATATGTCACTACCTCCAAGTCCGTTTAGTAGTAAACAGCGGGCATATAAGAGGAGAGCATATGGTAGTGTAACTGCTGTTGGAAATGACCAATTTGATTGTACTGGTGGTGGTATAGCATTAACCTTTGGTGGTGATAGCAACAAAAAATATTCACAAGGTGGTGCTATAAATCCTCGTAATAGTGGTAGATATGCGCCTAATCCACATCTTACTTCAATAACAACAAAAAATCAAGGTAGTGGGGATATTTCAGATACAGCTCTTTGGGAAATTGAATTTCAGTATACGTGTTATAGTACAGACCAACTCAATAAAGCATCTAATGCATTTATGGTTCCTGGTAATTTAATTAATGTTGTTATCGGATATGACCCAGGTGATAAATTAACTATCAATAATGCAAGATTATATGATTTTAGTTGGAGTTATAACTCCGATGATGGTAGTTATTCATGTACTGGTAAATGTTTGGGTGAGAACTCTAAATCTGGAATCGCAGGTGCTCTAAAAGTAAAACCATCAGAGGTTGGAACTGAAAGTGTAGACCTCCTTGATGATAAGAAAGTAACTGGCTATTCTTTAATAAAAAAATTACAAAATGATTGTGATAACGGATTAGACCTAACCCGTAGGTCAGATGGTAAATTAACAGGACCTAAAGTACCTTGGGCTGATGGAACTGCTGTATGTGAAGAACCATATGCGTTACTAAAACTACAAAGAGCTGCAGGTGGGTGGTCTATGTTTTGGAGTGGTGGTGCTGCTGATAACATATTAGTATCAATGGTGCAATTAAAGGAAGTTATTGCATTCTTAGATAATATCGCTGGTGGTGGGTTATACGAAATTGAAGCAACTTATTCCGATAGGTTAAACCTCTTACAATCAGCAGACCCTGTACAATTTTGCTTCCCAGGAGCTCGTGGTAAATATGGTGAAGATAATGACTTTTCTACATTACGAGGAAACATTGGTGATGTTGGTGATATATATGTTTCTACTGATAAGTTAATGCAAGTAGAGGGTGATATTATGGACTCTAAAAAAGAAGATAATAAAGAATATACAATAAATGAGTTCCTAAACAAACTATTTTCAGACTTAAATTCAAACACTGGTGGTGCAGTTGATTGTATGATAAGTGAGAATGGTGGTAAATTTTACATTGTAAATCGTAAGAGTGATATTAAAAAAGCTAAAAAAGGTACTGTAATACAATTATTAGACCCTGACTCGCCAGTTAAATCACTTAGTATGTCCTCAAATATGGATCCAGATATGGCAGCCATTGCCTTCGCTGGTGGTGGCGGTAAATATCCGACTGCAATTATAGAAAACGTATTTTCAGGATGTACTCCTAAAACTGATGATTCTAAGAAACCATTACCAAGTCCTGAAGACAAGTTAAAAGACAAAATAGCGGAAATTGGTGAGAATTATAGTGCTGAACTTGCTCAAGATATGAAAGGTATCTTAAAAGAGTATGTAAATCAAAATCTAACTGGTATCTCTATGAGGTATGGTATTGATTTAAATGTTACTTTTGATGGATGGGACGGCCCTAAGTTTATGGAGAAGTTTTCAGTACAACCCTTACCAAACGCGGTAAGTGGTGCTGATATTTATTACGTAGTTGGTGAAATCGAGCATAAATGTGATGGTGAAACTTGGGACACTACTGTTGTTGGGTATATGATGGTGAACGCATAATGAGTAGAAGAAAAATATATTATCCAGAAGGTCAAATCCAAAAAGGACTCTATACTGAAGGTTTGGAGTGGATGTTGGAAGATGGTACTGAGTATATTGGTGATTACCACAAATATATTACAGGTGAGGTATATACCAAGTCCGCATTTGTAAAAAATGTATCCAAACAACTCATACCATATATAAATTTATCAAAATACGACAATACGGTTAAGTTTGAATATGATGGGTTGGTCTCCGAAGAGATACCCCCATTTCTTGCAGCAAAATACGAAAAACCCCAACCCAATCAAAAAGACTATGATGCTGGGTACTATCTTAGATACTTTGTAAAAAGACACTTTGACCAAATTATAACTGAAGTTAGTAAAGACACCTTCAATGCAGTACAAGATGAACACTATACTAAGTTAGAACTTGGCTGGAAACTTAGAGAGAATGCATCTAATGCTAATCTACTACAAGTCAGAACTGCAGAAAAAGACATCGAGGGTATCTCAAACTACATTACAAACTATTCAGAGTTCGTAAAACTTTAACACTTTCTTAACATTAAACATTTGGTAAACTCACCATCTTTCACTATATTTACTATGTAATAATGAGAGATGATATGAAAGTAATCGGAGAAAAGTACGGAATCGAAATCACGAAACCTTGGAACAAGGAAATGTATGACCACAACGACAAGGTTGCTGACTTGATGAAAGCCGAGTTGAGACTGGCTCTGAATAAAGCTATAAAGACCGAAAATGAAGAACTCCTAAGAGAGGTTGCTTCGGTGATTTGTCCAAGTGGATATGGTATTGGCTTTGAGATGGAAGACATCTACAATGAGTCTCTTAGAGAGTTAGAGATGGTTCAGAACTATTGGTTAAACGAAGAGTATCCTTACGGAGTAACAAAAGGTATCGTTCCTTCAGTTGAACTTGAATTTATAGGTTACTAAACTTTAACAATTTCTTAACATTAAAAGTTTGGTGGTTGACTAAATAATCACTATATTAGTACTGTTGATGTGGGGATGTTACCATGATAATAAAAAATAAAAATTATGACTTACGGAGAATTAAATTTGATGAGTATCGAACAACTACGAGTGTTAAACAACAAAGTAGTTGAAGTGATTAAGATGAAAAAAAGTGAAAATGCACTTAATATTAAAGAAGAACTTTACATTGGTGCTAATGTGAGTGTTAACCACCCTAAGTTAAAGGGTAAACAACTCCGAGTTGAGAAAATCAACCGAACTAAGGCCGTTCTAAAAGTGTTGAATGGGTATGGGACTTACACAGTTCCTATGAATATGATTGAAGTAAACAAGTAAGATATGATAGTTCAGAAACCACAAAGTCAAGGTATCACAATTGACCTAACAGGTCCTCAAGGTAACGCATTTTTCCTTCTTGGGACTGCTAAGAAACTGGCTCGCCAACTCGATTTCAATGAGAGTTTCATTTTGAATGAAATGCAGAATGGTGACTATGAAAACTTAATCAAAGTATTTGACCACTACTTCGGTAGTGTAGTAACCCTTTATCGTTAGGATATGACACAAATAGAAAAAGAACAATGGTTCAGCATGGCTAACCAACTCCAACACAAGGGATTGAACTCTGAAGAGTGGGGGGTTATGGTTGAACTTCGTAAAAAGATGTTGATTAGTAAGGGTAAGAATCCAAACCATTACGACTTAGGTTCAACACGATGTTCAAAAAAGTTTGGATACTAACGAATAATTTCGTATATTAGTCTTTGTGAAGATAGTAGATACAAACGAACGATTACATAAACGCATCTCTGCCCTGTCAAGTAAGGTGTTGGTGTTTCCCATTCTAACAAGTTTGGTGAAACACCCTCATCTTTCGAGGGTATCGTCTATTTTGATATCTGATGGTGATACTGACATTTTTGTGAACTATAATAATATAGATGCAAATTGTGTAACTGATAAAATTGACTTCAATCAATTCGAAGAGGTATGTGTCGTTGGTTTAAAGGACTTCTTACACCATTATGAGTATATACCTACTATGTTTGACCTTGAGATGGAGTTATTCCATCAGGCACGAGATTTTGACGTAGATGAAAAACCTATATACACCATATTCCGAAGAAGGAAAGCACCCAAAGCAAATGACCTAATTCCGATATGGAAACATTACGAACAATTCCAAGAGTGGAAAGAAAAGTGGGTTGATGTAGTTCCAAGTAAATTTAGTCAGTTATATCCAAAGTGTCTAAATTGGATTGAGTTGGCTGGACTTCATACTGAGACTAAACTCGAATACACTCAATACAATCCACTTACAACTACATCACGACCATCCAACGCATTTGGTGGAGTCAATTATGCAGCACTTCCAAAAGATGGTGATGTTCGAAAAAGGTTCATATCACGATTTGAGGGTGGGAAACTTTATCAGTTAGATTTTGATGGATATCACATTCGTTTGATTGCAAAGTTGATAGGTGTAGACATACCATTAGACATCAAAGCACATAAATGGTTGGCAGACCAATATGGTGCTGACCTCAAGGATGCAAAAGCAATCACATTCCGACAGTTATATGGTGGGGTGCAGGATGAATACAAACACATTCCATTCTTTAGTAAGACCTCAGAGTATATAGAGTCACTTTGGAATGAGTTTTTACGTAATCGACTCACATTTACCCCAATTATGAGTCGCAAAATAGAAATAATCGACTCACTCAATAAAAACAAGTTATTTAACTACATTTTACAAGCCGTTGAGACTGAAAGAAACATACTTATACTTGACAAATTGTCTAATATGAGACAAGATAGCAAGTCTTTACCAATTTTATATACTTATGATTCGATTTTGTTCGATGTTGACCCAAGTGATGGTTTGGATTATATTTTGAAAATAAAAAAAGTTATGGAGTCCGATGGGTTTCCAACTGATATTGAAATAGGAGATAATTATAAAGATATGGTTAAGGTCAATCTTTAGATATTTATGTTTATGAAGAAACTTATTAATTACATAGCACAACAAGTATGGAATGAGGTCGGGGTATCCTTGAAAGAGGGTATTACCACAGAAGAGTCGCTCAAAGCAACGTTCAAGGTAGTTTCAGAACTTGCTGGTGAAGAATTTGCCGAGCAATTACTCATTAACCTATTGGAAGCAGACGAAGAGACGAAAGATGACTCTGAAGATTCGGCAGATACTGAACCACAAGATGACTTTGATTCAGAAGACCAGGAGTCAATGATGACCCAAGCGGAAAGAGATGCTTTAAACGAAGCAAGCTTCTTAGACCCAAAATACAAACCAGGTCATCAAATCATCGTTGCAGCTCCACCACCATTCGCCAAAAAACTAAAAAAGGGTGATGTACTTACGATTGTAACTGATAAAGCAGGTGACCCGGATTACGGTGACGGTGAGTACGAAAAAACACTACAATTTCCAGATGGAACTGAGTTCAAAATAGCATCTAAGAATGCGGGATACGCATCTTCATACTTTACCCACTTAAAATCAGGTAAGGCAATGCCAAGTGGTGAAGATTGGGAATCTCTAATCATCGTTGCTTATAACAATACATTTGAAGGTTATGAGTGGGAACGTGCTGAAAAGTTTTGGGCAGATTATGGTAATGACGCAAAAACAATCGCAGAATCATTTAGAAAAAAAATCAAGTCTAAGTCACTTTCTCAATTAGGCGCATCAACTGCAGCACTAAATTCAGATTGGGGTGGTTCTAATAAAACACCAAAGACTGATATTTTAGGTAGTAGTGATGAGAGAATCTCACTAAAGAAAGCAGGTGGGTCTCAATTAATGAGTGGCGGTCAAGAAGAGGCACTTGCAACCTTCGCAGCCGCTATGAAGTCGGTTGGAGAAAATAAACCTAAAATCTTGGATTCATTCCTAAACACATTGGAAGATAAAATGGGTAGACTGTCTCAAAAAGGTACAATTTCAGCACTTCAAGACCTAAGAGATAGTGGTCAGAAATTAACACCCGACCAAGAGAAGTCAATTGCCGAGATGGAGCAACTCCAACTTAACGCACAGGAAATAAACAAAGATATGTCTTCGGTATTTAAGGATATATACTTTAAGTCTTGCTTTTGTTTTGAAGCTGCAACTGGAACTAATAAGTTCGCAGATAAAAATGCAATTGCAAACGAGTTGATTGAGTTCAACCCAGGTAATGGTAAGATTACTGCACACTTACCTATGAAGAAGATTGAAGATGCAAAACCACTTGCACAATCTAACTCATTCTATGTATCGTTCAAAACTGGGGGTGGTGGTTCTAAACCATACCTTGCATTGAGAACAAAGAAGATGAGTAAAAAGCAGATGTTGGGTGAGGAAGTAGATACATTTAGAGATATCGTAGTTGAAGAGTTCTCAAAATCAGAGTATGGTATGAGTATGCTTAACGAAGCAAACCGACAACAACTCAATGAGTTTGAAATATTTAACAAACTGTCTAAAGGTCTAAAAAATGTTTCATCTAAGATAAAGTCACAAGCAAAGAAAATCTTGGATACGATATTAAAAAGGATAAAGCAGGCATTTGATGCTATTAAACGACTTGGTAAGGGTATGTTCAATGGTATTATGCACTTTTTGGGTATGGAAGTATCTTCGGTGAAGATTTCATCCGGCGGTTCATTTCCATTGGTATAGGAGATAATGAGTGAGAACACAATTATTATGTACATTCACCAATGAGAGTGAATTCGAAAATTTAGTGGATAGTATCTTAAAAGAGTTTGAGTTATTCAGCCGTAAAATATTTGTATTGAAGTTAGAACCATCAAAAGAATTGGTAGTGAGTTACAACATCATTCCAAATTCAGCAAAATTCCTTCAATCTACCATTATGGTACATAGAAAGAAAGAGTCAAATACAATGTATACTATCAATGCATTAAATAGACTTATTACTACTGAAAATGGTGGAGTGTTAGACAAATCATACCAAGTTGATTGGCAGAAATATAGAAATTCAGTTATACTAACCGATAGTACTGGGTACAAGGTAATGAAGACAACTTTGTTCCGAATTATTGATGTTAATTAACATTACTACCATATTTATATACGTGTGAAAGCACACCAAAATAAAAAATAAAATATTTAAGAATACATTTGGTATTGTCACCCAAATGTTGTATATTAGTGACAAGTTAACAATTAATAATTAAAAAAGAGTAGTATTATGGCTATTGATTTAAATGCAATCCGCAATCGTTTGAACACGCTTCAAACAAAAGTAACAAAGACTGATAATCTTTGGAAACCACAACCAGGTAAACAACAAATCCGTATTTTACCTTACACCCACAACACTTCAAATCCGTTCATCGAACTGTATTTCCATTTTGGATTCGGTGGTAAGAACATCATCTCTCCAAGTTCATTTGGTGAGGCAGACCCTTTATTGGAATTTGCTGAGAAGTTGAAAGCAACTGGAAATCGTGATGATTACCAATTGTCTCGTAAATTGACTCCTAAGATGAGAACATACGTACCAGTATTGGTTCGTGGTGAAGAGTCTGAAGGTGTTAAGTTTTGGGGATTTGGTAAAAACGTTTACCAAGAACTATTAGGGTTCTTCGCAGATCCAGATTATGGTGATTTAACCGACCCTGTAAATGGTCGTGATGTAACAGTAGAATTCAAAACTGCTGCTGAATTGGGTAAATCTTATCCCGAAACTTACATTCGTGTTAAACCAAGCACTACTCCAATCTCAGAAGACTCAAATGTATTGGAAATGTCAAAAGACCAAATCGAACTTCCAGGTATGTTCAAAAAAGTAACATATGAAGAAATGGAAGGTATGTTGAAGGAATGGTTAGAAACTGGCGAAGTATCAGACTCTAAAGAACAACCAACTGCTGAAACAAGTAAACCGACTGAAGCAACTTCTCCCGCATCTAACGTAAAAGATGCATTCGATGATTTATTTAACGACTAATTAGTATGGCTAAGAAGAAGGAAAGTTCTCGTGATGAACTATCTTCTATCCTCGCTAACAACCTAAACAAGAAGTTTAAGTCCGCCAATAAGGTGGCTTTCTTCTTGGATGGGGAAGAGACAACTCCTACCGACTTAGATGAGTGGGTATCGACTGGCTCTCCTATGTTAGATTTAGCAATCTCAAACCGACCAAATGGCGGATTACCAGTAGGTCGTATTACTGAGATTACAGGATTAGAGGGTAGTGGTAAATCACTATTGGCAGCTCACTCAATCGCAGACACTCAGAAGAAGGGTGGTCTTGGAGTCTATATAGACACCGAGAACGCAATGAATCAAGAGTTCTTAGAAGCAATTGGTGTAGATGTCAAAAAGATGTTATACGTTCCATTAGAAACTGTGGAAGACATCTTTGAAGCAATCGATTCAATCATTGAATCAGTTCGTTCTTCTGATAAGAAGAAATTGGTTACAATCGTAGTTGACTCCGTAGCAGGTGCATCTACTAAAGTTGAGATATCAGCTGATTATGACCAAGCCGGTTACGCAACTCAAAAAGCCATCATTATTTCGAAGGCAATGAGAAAGGTAACTAATCTTATTGGTAGAGAACGAATTTCACTAATCTTCACCAACCAATTGAGAACACGATTAGGTGTATCATTTGGTGACCCTTGGACAACGAGTGGTGGTAAGGCAATTGCGTTCCACTCATCGTGTAGATTAAGACTGAAACAAATGGGTCAGTTAAAATCCAAAGTGGGTGGTGTAGACCAAGTGGTTGGTATTAAGACTCGTGCTCAAGTAGTTAAGAATAGAATGGGGCCACCACTCCGTTCGGTAGATTACGATATTTACTTTGATAGAGGTATCGATAATTATGGCTCTTGGTTACAAATGATGAAGAGTTACAAACTGATTGACCAAAGTGGTGCTTGGTACACTTATGTAGATAAAGAGACTGGTGAAGAGATTAAATTCCAAGCTAAGAATTTCGAAGACCTCTTAGAAGAGAAACCCGAACTAAAAGAGTCGATTTATTCTCAAATTTGTGATGCATACATTATGTCTTACAAAAAATCAAGCGCAGAAGCAAACATAGATAACGTAGAATTAGAAGATTTCGATGCATAGTAGATACGCAGAACTCCTCAATGAAGTGAGTAAAGAACATAATGAAGTGAAGGACGAAAGTCTTAATGATAACGTTCTAATCATAGATGGATTAAATCAATTTATCAGAGTATTTGGGGCAGTCCCTGCGTTGAACGATGATGGAGAACATTGTGGTGGTGTGACAGGATTTCTCTTGTCCACCGCTGCAACCATCAGAAGATTGAAACCTACACGTGTCGTTATCGTGTTTGATGGTAAGGGTGGGTCAAATCGTAGAAAGTCAATGTATAAGGGTTATAAGGAAGGTCGTACTGGTCTGACTAAAATCAATAGATTGGCTGGATACGAAGATTTGGAGGACCAGCAAGTGTCAATGAGAAATCAATTCACACGATTGATTGAGTATCTCCAAATCTTACCCATCTCTCTTACTTATATTGATTATGTTGAGGCAGATGATATCATGGCATATCTCGCAAATCACTACTTTAAGAAAAACGTTACAATCATCTCATCAGACAAAGACTTTTTACAATTGGTAAACCACCGAATTAAGGTATGGGCCCCTACTAAGAAGAAAATGTATGATGAAGAGCTTGTAATGAAAGATTATGGTGTTAAACCACAAAATCTTGTATTTTATCGTATGATTGAGGGTGATAAATCCGATAACATTGAGGGTGTCAGAGGTGTTGGTCCTAAAACCATCCTTAATAAGATGCCATTCCTAAATGATGAGGTTCTTGAAATGGACACATTCATATCTAAAATCAAAACTGAGTGTGATGATAAATTGTCACAAAAGTTGATTGAAAATGTTACAACTCTCGAAATGAATTACAATCTAATGCAACTTAAAGACCCTGAAATCTCATCTTCAATCAAATCGAAGGTTAGAGAGATTATGGATGAGCAAGAGGCAACCTTAGATATACCGGAATTTAAGAAAATGTTTATGTATGATAAGTTATACACTGCATTCTCAAACGTAGATTCTTGGTTACGTAACTCTTTTAGTCTTTTAGATGGTTTTCTAAAGAATGAAAAGTGATTATAGAACTGAAATTTGGAATGGTGAATTAGAATACCACACTTATACAGAACGTGGTTGGTTAGGTATAGGTGGGCCAGAACACCCTATGTTTAAAGGATTGGTCGAACGTATTTTAACGGAATCAAAATACATATCAGACTACAAGTTATATGTGATTGGTGGTTTACTGGAATCGTGGGTGTCTTGGGATGTTGATTTTGCCATAACTGGTGAATTTGACCCAATAAAAATAAAAGAGATATTTGAGGTAATTACTAAGATTTCATTCGAAATGAGAATATTTACCGATTGCCACTATCAAAAAAAACTATGGCCAGTACATTTGTATTGTAGATATGGTGGATACGAGGAAGTACACGAGTGTTGGAGATTATCTAATCGATTTGCACGAGATGGGGTATATCAAGACCTAAGTAGCTTTGAGTATGCTGATGGGCTGTACAAACAAACAATACAGTATCCATTTCCAAAGCATATTAAGCGTAGGGAAGAGGGGTATAGTTATAAACCGCCACTTTTATTAAATTAAGTTTGGATAGTTAAAAATAAAGTCGTATATTAGTGACTATATGGAGAAGTTAGGAAGTAAGTTTAGTACATCATTTCAAAATAAGGTAATATCGGCTATCATATCAGATAGGTCGTTTACTCGACAAATCTATGATATACTAAAACCAGAGTACTTTGATTCGGAAGCGTCTGAGTGGTTAGTTAATACTACTCTAAAATATTTCGATGAGTATGAGACAATGCCAACGTTAGATGTCCTTAAAGTAAAGATAAATGGTATTGAGAGGGATGTACTGAAGACTTCAGTCGTGGATACTCTTAAATTTGCTTGGAATCACTTAGAAACCGAAGATTTACCTTACGTAAAGGAGCAAGTTCTTGATTTTTGTAAGAATCAGTCTATCAAGAACGCAATCTTAGATTCCGTGTCCTTATTAGAGGATGGTAAGTATGAAACTATTAAAAAGAATATTGATACTGCAATGAAAGCAGGTCAAGATTCTGATATTGGTCACGAATACAAGACTATGATTACGGAAAGATACGAGGATAGCGTTCGTAATGTCGTATCTACTGGTTGGGATGTTATTGATGAAATTACACAAGGTGGATTTGGTAAAGGTGAATTAATCCTATTCGCAGCTCCTCCCGGAATTGGTAAGTCTTGGGCTTTGGTTAACATTGGGGCTAATGCTATGAAAAAAGGTAAAACTGTGGCTCATTATACTTTGGAATTGAACGAAGGATATACTGGTCAGAGATATGATGCCGTTTTGAGTGGCGTTGCTGTCGCTAATCTAAAGTATAATATGGAAGATGTTGAGAAGGTAGTCCAAAACACACCAGGTGACTTAGTAATTAAACATTATCCTACTAAAACGGCAAGTGTGACTTCATTGAAGGCACATATGGATAAGATGATACTTCAAGGTAAGAAGCCCGATTTAGTTATTGTGGATTACGCTGACCTTTTACGAGGACCAAAAAAAGAAAAGAGACACGAAGAGCTGGAAGAAATCATCGAAGACCTTAGAGGTATGGCTGGTGAGTATGACGTTCCAGTATTCACAGCATCTCAGATTAATAGAAGTGGTGCAGAAGATGACATCATTACAGGTACTAAGATTGCTGGGTCATTCTCCAAGATGATGACTGCTGACTTTGTGGTATCACTTTCTCGTAAGATTGAAGATAAACTTGCTGGAACTGGTAGATGGCACGTAATTAAGAATCGCTTCGGTCCTGATGGGATGACGTTCCCATCTAAAGCAAACTTCTCAACTGGTCAAATTCACATCTATAATGAGGACTCTATAAATGGTAGACAAACCAAAAAAGATATGAAACAAGGGGAGAGTTTAGTAAGAAAAGAATTAGCTCAAAAATATAAAGAAATGAGTGGTGATATTGGTTTTTAGAGACTATATATAACCACCCCAATTAACATAATGTCTAACAATTTAACAAGGAATCCGTATGGGTCTATTTGATAATCGCGTACCTTTTAAACCATTTGAATATCCAGAATATTACACCGAAGGTTGGTTGAAACAAGCACAGGCTTTTTGGTTACATACCGAAATACCAATGCAAGGTGATATTAAGGATTGGAATGAAAATCTAACCGCCGAAGAAAAGAACTTAGTGGGTAATATCCTACTTGGATTTGCACAAACGGAATGTGCTGTATCTGATTATTGGACTACTATGGTCACTAATTGGTTTCCAAAGCATGAGATTAAGCAAATGGCTATGATGTTCGGTTCACAAGAGACCATCCATGCAACCGCATATTCATATTTGAATGAGTCACTTGGATTGGAAGACTTTGAGGCATTCTTACACGAACCTGCTACTGCTGAACGTTTTGAGAACTTAGCTGAAGTTACAAACAATTACACTCACGAAGATTTGAAGAACAATTCAGAAGCTCGTAAGGAAGTTGCCCGTTCACTCGCTATATTCTCAGCATTTACTGAGGGAGTCGCACTTTACTCTTCATTTGCAGTACTTTACTCATTCCAAATGAGAAACAAGTTAAAGGGCATTGGTCAACAAATGAAATGGTCTGTAAGAGATGAATCACTACACTCAAGAATGGGATGTCAGTTGTTCAAGCATATGTGTAACGAGTATCCCGAATTGATGGATGATTGTAAAGACTCCATTAAAGAGGCTGCAGAATTAATTCAGTCATTAGAACACAACTACATTGATAAGATGTTTGAAATGGGTGATTTGGAGAATCTTAAAAAAGAGGACCTAAAAAACTTCATCAATCAACGACTAAATGAAAAATTAAATGAGTTGGGCTACGAATCATCGTTTACATATGATGAGGACTCAGCAGCACAATTGGAATGGTTCTACCACTTAACTGGTGGACATACACACACGGACTTCTTCGCATTGAGACCTACTGATTATAGTAAGGCAAATGAAGGTGAAGATTGGGACGATATATTTTAATAAGTTATGAAGAATTACGGAGAAGAATTAGGTTGGGAGCTCGGAGTAGACTTCCCAACATGGGCAAATACTGAAATATATGTTAAGACTATATCCAAAGGGTATCTACTATCAGGTGAAAAACCAAAGGATGCTTATTGGAGAGTTGCTACGGCAGTAGCACGTAGACTTGACAAACCACAAATGGCGTCAAAGTTTTTTGATTACATATGGAAGGGTTGGTTAAATCTAGCATCACCTGTACTTTCAAATACTGGTACTGATAGAGGATTACCAATCAGTTGTTTCGGTATTGATGTAGGTGACTCCATCCAAGAGATTGGGTCAAAGAACCTTGAATTGATGTTACTTGCTAAACATGGTGGTGGGGTAGGTGTTGGTATCAATATGATTAGACCAGCCGGTACTAAAATCACTCAAAATGGAACATCCGATGGTGTAGTACCATTCGCTAAGATTTACGACTCTACAATCCTTGCAACAAACCAAGGAGCTGTACGTAGAGGTGCTGCATCGGTGAATCTAAACATTGAACACGATGACTTTGACGAGTGGATTGAAATCCGTGAACCAAAAGGTGATGTGAATAGACAATGTTTGAACTTAAATCAATGTGTAATCGTTGGTGATAAGTTTATGAGAAAGTTGGAAGATGGTAATCCCGAAGCACGTAGTAAATGGGGTAAGCTACTTCAGAAACGTAAAGCAACTGGTCAACCATATGTAATGTATAAGGGTAATGTAAACAAACAAAACCCAGAGATGTATAAGAACAACGGATTGAAGGTTCATATGACTAACATATGTTCTGAAATCACCCTACATACTGATGAGTCACACTCCTTTGTATGTTGTTTATCATCACTAAACTTATCTAAGTATGATGAGTGGAAACATACTGATTTAATCTATACTGCAACGTGGTTCTTGGATGGTGTACTCGAAGAGTTTATTCAGAGAGCAAAGAATATGAGAGGTTTCGAGAACTCAGTACGTTCTGCTGAAAAGGGCCGTGCTTTAGGACTTGGTGTTCTTGGATGGCACACATACTTACAACAAAAGGGTATGTCATTCGAAGGACTACCTGCTCAATTCGAAACTCGTAAGATATTCTCTCAAATCAAAATTGAGTCTGAGAGAGCATCGAGAGATTTGGCACAGGAGTATGGTGAACCTTTATGGTGTGTTGGTAGTGGTATGAGAAATACCCACCTACGTGCTATTGCACCAACGGTATCTAACTCTAAATTGAGTGGTAATGTTTCTGCCGGCATCGAACCATGGGCTGCAAACGTATTTACTGAACAAACTGCAAAGGGTACATTTATTCGTAAGAATCAAGAGTTGGAGAGAGCACTACGTAAAGTTGGCATCAACAACAAAGATACTTGGGGTAAGATACTCGAAGATGGTGGTTCAGTTCAAGACTTGAATGAGTTGGACAATTGGGGATACGTCAATGGTAAACTTACACATAAAGATAGTATCGACCAATCTGATATCGACAATAAACAAGTTGATTGGATGAAGGATGTATTTAAAACATTCAAAGAAATCAATCAGTTAGAATTAGTAAAACAAGCAGGTATCAGACAACAATATGTCGACCAATCAGTTTCCCTAAATCTTGCATTTCCATCTCAAGCAAGTCCTAAGTGGATTAATCAAGTCCATATGGAAGCTTGGAAGGAAGGAATCAAAACCCTATATTATATGAGAACTGAATCAGTACTTCGTGGTGATATCGCTATGAGAGCTACCGACCCAGATTGTGTCTCATGTGATGGGTAACCGAAGTGTGGTTTGAAGACCACATCTTAGGACCGAGATAGTTCTCGGAAATCGGTGGGGGGAGTTCGCTACCCCCCTCACCATCAAAAGTGAATGTAAACTAAAAAAAGTTAATATGAAACAATATCTTTATTTCTCAGCACCTTGGTGTGGTCCGTGTAGAATGTTAGGACCAATTATGTCAGAGGTTAGTAACACAATCCCAGTACAAAAAGTAAACATCGATGAAGACTCCGCTACTGCTCAACAATACAACGTTCGTAGTATCCCAACAGTCGTTCTATTAGAGAATGGTCAAGAGGTCAAACGAATTATTGGTGTAAAACAAAAAGCAGAATATTTAAACGTATAAGTTATGAAAAATAGTAAAATATGTCTAAATGGCATGGTTGGTAGTGAGGAAGCTACCATCCAACGAATGTTAGACTCGGTTGTAGATTATATTGATTATTATGTAATTCAATGTAATGGTAAAGACAAAACTCAAGAGATTATTGATAGTTTTTTTAAATCAAAGGGTGTTTCTGGCTTTACTTATTATGTAGATTGGAACTTTCCTGGTTGGAATCGTGACCATACTTTACAAGAGTGTTTGAAAGCAGACCACGGGTGTGATTGGATTCTGAGAATGGACGCAGATGAACAATTAAAAGTGGATGATGATTTTGATTGGAGTATATTAAACGATACATCGGTGGAATCTTGGAATATTGTAGCAGACCCTGGAAATTCATTATATTTCCGTACTTGGATGTGGAACGCAAATCTACCTTGGTTCTTCCAACACGACAAAAGACACGAAACGATACATTTACCAAATCGTGGTGAGGGTTTCCAAAGACTAAATCTACCTAAATCATTCAGACACATCATTACTAATGATGGTGATACTTGGATGGCACCAATGAAGTTTATTACCGATGGGTTGACCCTTGAACTTGATAAAGTACCAACAAGACTTGTACTTGAAGATTATTATCACCTATGGTACATCGCAAAATCATACCACGATGGATATCGTGATATTGATAATCTACCATTTGGTAAAGCCCACTCAGATGAGTATGCTCGTAGAGTAATATTTTATTATACTCAATATTTAAATAAAACGCATGATTTTGAAAGCAGACAACACTCTAAGTACGTTGATGATATGGGTTACTATGCTTGTATTTTGATTTCGGAAGCATATGATTGGATTGGTGATGTTGATAACGCATTACACTACTTGAAGACTGCAACCACTTTTAATTCTCGTAGAAACGAACACTACGTCAAACTGGCACAATTGTATCAAAGATTGGAACAATGGGAAAATATGGTTCACGTTACTGGAATGCTCGTTAATCCACAAAGAACCAATCCATTTCCTGAGTTTTCATTCTTGATAGAAAACTCCGCATATTGTGATACTGGTAACTTTTGTAACGAACTACACGAAATTGCATTAAATGGACTCAACTCGTAAATACGATTATATTATTGTTGGTGCTGGGTTTTTTGGAGCAATCTGCGCTCACGAATTAAAAAAAGCCGGTAAACGGGTTGCTGTTTTAGAGAAACGAGACCACATTGGTGGAAATACTTACACCGAAGAGAAAGATGGAGTGCATATTCACAAATATGGTGCCCATATCTTTCATACCAATAATAAAGATGTTTGGAATTATGTAAATCAGTTTGCAGAGTTCAGACAATATGCTCATAGTGTCATTGCTAACTATAAAGGTAAGATTTACACCCTACCATTTAATATGAATACATTCAATCAAATGTGGGGAGTAACTACACCTCATGACGCAAAGAAAAAGATTGAAGAACAGCGATATGATGGTAAGATAACCAATTTGGAAGAACAAGCTCTTTCGCTCGTTGGTAAGGATATCTACGAACGGCTGATTAAGGGTTATACTGAAAAACAATGGAGAAAACCTGCGACTGAACTACCAGCATCAATCATAAAACGACTGCCTGTTAGATTTACCTACAACAACAACTATTTCAACGATAAATACCAAGGTATTCCAATAGGTGGATACACTCAGATATTTGAAAAAATGTTGGATGGTATTGATGTAAAATTAGGCGTTGACTACCTTTCCGAAAAGGACAAGTGGGATGTAATGGCTGATACGGTAATTTACACAGGCCCAATCGATAAATACTTTGACTATCAATTTGGTGATTTAGAATACAAATCAGTTTGTTGGGACACGATGAAGATTAATAGTGACAATTACCAAGGATGTGCTGTGATGAATTACACCGATGATTCCTCATTTACTCGTATTATTGAACACAAATACTTTGATGACCAAAATCAAAAAGTAACGTGGGTTAGTATGGAGTTCCCACAAGAGTATAAGAGGGGTATTGAACCATTTTATCCGGTGAATGATGAAGCAAACAACGAAAAGTATCGTAAGTACAAAAAACTTGCAGATAATGACAAAGTAATATTTGGCG